>B570J14230_10000022_pt1 | contig 48582 bp, 87 predicted proteins | sample LakMenepilimnion_3_FD_14230 | JGI IMG/M metagenome (IMG submission 14230) | reverse complement strand
TCAGCCTCGAATTTCCTATTGCGTCCCAGTCGATCCTAGTTCACCCCCAACATAGACACACCAAGGGACTTGAACCCTATATTCCGGCATACGATCCGGTTAGTACCATACTACGAGTGCGACTCGCTGATGTGTCTATGGTGGAGGTGGCGGGTACTGCCCCCGCGTCCTCGGAACCTTTCAGTCTTTGTCAACAACTGATATACTATATATACTATGGTTTATCTTAATTGTACACAGTTAATTGCACCAAGATTGTTTTGCATCACCAAAGTACTCGCGGGCAAATCCATTCTTGATCAGCAGACCACGGAGACTTGATCCATCTAGAAGAATGTCACCGAGAACACGACCACCAAACTTATCCCAGTCGTAGAGAATAACCTGATGCTTCGTAGAAGCCTTGATCGCGTCCTTTGTGAAGGTAGAAGCCTGTTCGCCTCGTTGCTTCTCACTGTCACACTTGCCACGAAATCCTTTTTCAGGAGTGTCGACACCAAAGATTCGTACACCAAGTTCTGGCTTCAATGGCAGTGGTAGGTATGGCGCGGCAATGATGACGGTATCACCATCGACTGCACGAACGATAGTTGCATCATATGTTACACCAACCGGTGTCTTCTGGGCGACAGCAGGAGCGGTCAACGCCACCATCAGTGTAAGAGCAATAAACTTCTTCATGTGTGTTCCTCAGTTGCAGGTAGTTTGCCAGTAGATGTACCGTTCACCACCACGCCACTCGACGATCTGCTCACGGACGCAGTAACGTTCATCATAGCGTGAATTTGGTGGATAGTACCGATTGTCGTCGTTGCGATCCTGGTTCCGCCTGGTGCGACTGTCTGAGGACAGAGCACCAACCACTACACCACCGATTAGAGCACCACAGAGCCACCCACAACCGCCGCCACGTCGATCATTGTTAGGTCTATTGTCCTGATGATCGGCGTACGCCGGAGTTGCCAGTAGAGTTGCTGTAATCAATCCGATAAGAAAGTTTTTCATATGTCATCATCCTCATAGTAGTCTTCGTCAATATCTGCATACATCACTCGCTTCCGTGGATCACCATCCGCGATGCATGAAGCAAGTATCAGAGCTTCCTTGTAATCTTTTGTCTGAAACTTGATCGGAAAGACGATGTTCTCATCATCCATCTCGATGCACATTCCTACAAAGTAAGCGCCGTGTTCTTCTACCATAAACTTATTTATAATGGGAAGGACCGAAGCCCCTCCCATCACACGCACATCATCCGGCATCTGCCATCTCTACAGCAGTCTCAAGCGCACGTGTCTTGAGACCTTTGTTGTAACCGTACCAGGCCGACTGGAGGCGCGTATCAGCGCTTCGGCCAATGACGTGGTCGGTCATGAAGGTGACGGCATTGAATGCCTGCCACCACGTACCCTCAGCGAACTCAGCACCAGGCTGCTGATCGATGATGTTCAGAGCGATCTCAGCGTTCTTGCTGAGTTCCTTCTTGGCACCACTAACCGGGAAGACGCGCTTGAAGTAGTCAACGATGTTCTCATCGGTGAAACGTTTCGAACCGAGGTAAGCTGCCATTTCCTTGTAGGACTGGAGCTTTTCCTTGGCAACACCAAGCATTTCCTTGACGTTATCACCGTTGAACTCGTTACGATGCGAAACCTTGACAACCTGGTTGGCATCACGCGACAGCGAAAGCGACAGAGTGTTGTTGCACACAACGCGGATCGGAGTGAACCGTACGTCGATCGACGAACCATACTTGTGAGGGTTCGTGAAGAGGAGGTACGACTCGACAGCGTCACCGTTGAACAACTCGAAACCGTCCTTGACCTTGGCCAAAGCCCAGACAAGTTGACCGTCACGAAGTGAACCGGCGGTATGCATCTCCATCTCACCAGCTGCAACGAAATCATTGAAGAAATCGAACGCATCAGAGTTCTGATTGGGAACCCAGTCATTCGTGATGACATCGAGGACCTTGTTGTCACGGTCACGGACCAGAGCCGAGCGACCAATGTCAACCTGTTCACCACCGATTGTGGCGTATGCAGGAACCGGAACAACCTTCCAGTCGAGGTCTGCAGCCTTGAGCATCTGCTCAGGAGTAAGGTCATTCGAGACCTGAGTACCAAGACCGTGCCATGGGGTTTCACCCGCCCATGCCATCGAAGCCTTGCCGTCGATCATTTCAATCATATGTGCCATAATATAGTTTCCTTTTCAAATCTTATTATTCATACTACCATACTTTTGATAATATGTACATAACTATTTTTCAAATTATGCAATTTCCATCGACTCAGTGAGGATTTCAATGTAAGCGCGTTTTGCTTCACGGTACAACTGGCGATCAGTACATTCACTGAAGTCGAAACCATCACATTCCAATGCATGCTGAATCAGCACAGCATCTCCAAGCGTGACCTTGAGGTTAGCAGCGATGTTCCGTGTGTAGATATTCATGTTCAATCTCCTTAGCTTATTATTCATATTAGCACAGTTTTGATAATATGTACACAACTATTTTTAAAACTCAGATTCTTTTGCCATCATGCAGATATCTGTCACCATACCGACGACACCAACCAGCAGCTGCAGCTCCCATTCCTTCTGCAATCCCATCCAGATATAGGCCTTAATGCCGGTCACGCGCTCCAATGCGAGCGCCGTATCGGACTCAACCGGATTGTGGCCCTTGAGGATCGTGTTGACGAGCTTTGGTGTAAGGTCGGCGCGGCGCGCGAATTCGGCTTGGCTAACGCCGAGCGTCTCCAGATATTCCTCCAGCATTTCGCCGGGATGAATGGCCCAATTGGGCTGGAATGATGTTTCTTGTGCAGTGGCCACGTTCATAACCTCAATGATAGTCGACGGCCGCACGACATTCTTCATAGAAGTCTGCAGATCCAGCCGTACCGGCGACGACAAGAAAACCAAGACCGAAAGCAATCCCACCAAAAATCTTCATGTTCAATCTCCTTAGCTTATTATTCATATTAGCACAGTTTTGATAATATGTACACAACTATTTTCAAAACTCAGAATTTTTTGAGAGCAGGCATATGCCGGTTACCATAGTAGCAACACCGGCCAGAAGCTGCAACATCATCCGGAGATCGCTCATCGGCGCACCGGCAACGCAGTCAGCTGCGGCCAGGCATTCTTCATAGAAGTCTGAAGCGCCGGCCGTACCGGTGACGAGAAGAAACCCAAGACCGAAAACGATCGAACCAAAAATCTTCATAACAATCTCCTTAGCTTATTATTCATACTAGCATACTTTTGATAATATGTACACAACTATTTTACGACCTTGATCTTGTGTCCAAGAAGCTTTTCGATCTCAGCGATTGTCATTTCCTTAGCAGGATTCATACGATTCATACGCTCATTGAATTCGGCTTCCGTGAGCTCTTCGCCATTCAGATACCAATACTTGCGACCATTTGCGCCTTCAATTGCAGGGCCATCTAGCCGATGTAGTAGGCCATTCAGGTGCCAACTAAAGGTACCATATTCCTTTACTGTAACTTGATATGTAGTCATTTTTATGCTTCCTTCTCAACATACTCACAGACCATCTCTAAGAACAATGCTGGATACGCTTCCATATCCATAAGCTGTTCACGGACAGTCTCGTTTACACCATGCTTTGCAAAGTAGTTTGCAACGGCACGCTCAATGGTCGGCATGCCAAAATATATAGTGATAGGACACGTCATTACGCAGCTTCCGCCATGCGGTCATAGTCACTCATCTCAGCTTCAGCATCATAGTCACGGAAGATAACCTTGAGCTTCATCATTGTCAGAGCGGTTTCAGCCAGAACTGCGATCGAAGTCTTAGATGGGGACTTGTGGTTGTAGTACTCGATATAGATCCAGTTGATCATGTTGTGCGCAGCATTCTTTGCACGGACAATGCGGATTACTTCACCACGGATGGTACCAGCAGCAGACTCATAACGAACACGGTCACCGATGAGAACGTTGGTAGGATGTGTCATACTCTAAGATCCTTTATCACAGTTGGTATTACCATTATACACAGTTCTGAGATTTTGTACACAACTATTTTGGAAATTAGAGGTAATTTTCGGTTTTGAATCGGTTGCGGATTTCGGGGAGGGTAAAGGTGATGGTAATGGTAGGATTTCCGGAAGGGGTATCGGAGTTATATTTGATGTTGATGATGTGGGGATAGTAGGGGGTGAGGGTTTCGAAGATATTGTGGTTGTAGTCGAAATCGAAGGTGATGGTGTTGGTCATGTTTTTTCTCCTTAGCTAACTATACCAGTGTACCATCTTTTCAAAATAATGTACATCAAAAAGTGAAAAAAAATGCAGCCGAAGCTGCATTTTCTTATTGGTAATGATAGGCTCGACAGAGAGCCGCTGCTTTCTCAAGGTACTCTCGAGACTTGACAACGAATACCTGAGGTACCGGTTCCTCATCCACGGCAATGATGACAACCAGTTGAGTAGCCATCATACCAGTCATCTCCCATAGCATATACGAGTAGAGAGCCGTCTGGAGGAAGTAGGATTCAATCCACTGCTTCATCTTCTTCCTGGCAGATGTCTTGTAGTCAATGATCGCCATCTTGCCATCCCACAACGCAATCAGATCACATGAACCGGCAATCTTCAGTTCATCTGATACCAGCGTCAACTCACATCCTACAATGTCATCGACGTGCTCATCCAGGACCTTCTTGACCTGATTGAACAGTACTGCATTGAAAGGCATACTAACATCCACGTCGTCACCACGGACGTAGCTCTCACACATGTTGTGGATGTTAGTGCCTCTTGTCGATGCAAGCCGACTTGTGAAGTTGGCCTGTTCCTCACCGACCCGTGCCCGCCAGTCGTCTAGACCGGACTTGTCTAGCATCTTGCCGAGCACGGTGGTTACCGATGGGTATTTTCCGTTTGGTGTCACATAGTGACGTACTCCGTCGATCTCTTCACGAGGATAGTGATCGAACTCCTCCTGTAACCAGGAGAAATTTTTACGGTTGGAGACCGAGTTGTTGCCGCGCAATGATATATTCCTTCACTAGCTTCGATCGAACAATATCCTGTTCGAGGAAGTCAATATGTACAAAGTCATTCAGCCGATCGATAACACGCATGAAATTTTTCAGGCCGTTCTTCTCTTGGTCTTTCGTAAGATCTGACTGACGGAAGTCACCACAGAACAGTACTCTACAACCCTTACCAATACGTGTAATAACAGAATCCAGTTCATGGAATGTCATGTTGTTCATCTCATCAACGATGATGTAGCAATCATTCATTGTGACACCACGAATAAACGATGTCGAGATAAACTCAATGGCATTCTTCTGCTTCAGCACCTCGTATGCATCTGACCTGCTAAATAGCTCTGTACAGATTGAATAGTAAGGTGCCTCGTATACCTTCATCTTCTCATTTTGGTTACCCGGAAGGAACCCCATATCACGTGTTGGTACTACTGATCTTACTATATAAATCTTCTTTTGTACACCTCTTTTTTCCATCATCGCTTCAATTGTTTTATATAGTGCGATGTACGTCTTGCCGGTACCAGCCATACCATGCAACATCAGATGTTTTCCAGCATCGAATGCTTCAAATGCAATACGTTGATTCTCTGTGAGCGGGTTAACGTCTTTAAGCGTGAAGTTCTGACTTCTGAATGTTAGACCTTCTTGTTCATCACCATTCTGTCTGGCAATTCTCTTCTCTCTTTTTGTTAAACGCGGCTGGTTGTGTTCCACAAGTTATCCCTTGCTTTTATGTTTCGTGACGACGTCCCTAGTTTTAGATGCCTTGACACCTTTATCGCCGTGTGATTGACCCAATGGAGAGTGTGGGTTTGCCTTGGCGATTCTATTCAATACGTCACCAAACCCACTATCCGTCTTGACTCTGTCACCGGTGTTGCCGATAATCGAAATACTAAAGACCGGATTGATGGTGGGATTCTCAGCCAAATATGTCTTATAGGAATCATAAGACATCACATCCTCCCACTGCTCTCCGGTCTCAGTATCTACGAATTCATATAACGGCATCAATACTCTTCTTCAGTCAATTGAAATAATGCATTGACATTTTTAGACTTTAATGCCGCTCGCAGTCTTTTTTCTTTGATACGATCACGTTGATTATTTTGACCATAGTGTTCGTAATCATCACTGTACTTATTATTACGTTTAACCGACTTGCTCATTAGGGAATCAGTCCTGGGAATGCAAGGTTGACAACTTCGGCATCAATGCCTGTTACCTTCCTATCCTTGACAGCAATGAGTAGTTGTGCATCCTTAGGATACATCGTCTCAAGAAGTCCAATGAATAACATCTCACGCCTAACCTTGCCAAGCTCTGGGTTATTACCAAGAAGATACATTGAGAGAGTTCGAGCTTCCTGATACAATCGACCTTCCTGATCAAGGTATGCAGTAGGCTTGTATGGAGGTGCACCCTCTGGTAGTTCCCACTTGACACCTGGATAGAATGCAAGTTCTAGGATATAACGAAGGGTATCGCTATTGTGATCACGCAGGTATTGTGCTTTCTCAACAGGTGTTGTAAGCTTTCCTGCGTTCTCGATGATTTGTGAAATAGCTAGTGTTGCCATATTAAAACTCATTGATGCTTTCGATTAGGTTCTTTAACTTCTTTTCAATGAAGTAGTTGAACAGGTTTTTACGATCCTTGCCTGCCTGTGCTTCATACTCAGAAAGGATATCCTCTTGGATATTCTGAGGAATGAATGTCAGGTCTACAAGCTGTTGGTTGCGACGGTATCCACGTAGCATACGCTCGTCGCAAAATTCTTCTGGTTTCTGATTGACCCATGTATCCACCTTCTTACTGGACACGGGCTTCTGCCGTTCACCTACAACCAGACAGTTGTCAGTCGACAGGAAATTAGGTATACCATCACCGATATCACCACGCATGATGTGTTCCTTGATGAACCGATCAGGATCGTTGGTGGTGCGGTACTTCTTCTGTACCGGATCGAACTGCGTGACGTTGTTGTAACGCTGCAGCTGGACGAAGTCCTTGTCACCGGAGAGTACCAGGATCTTCTCATTGGTATCACCGTGCTTCATAACGAGTGCACCGATGACATCGTCGGCTTCTGCACCGTTAACTTGAATGACACGATAGGGGAAGAATACCTTGAGTTCGTCGCGGATCTTATGGAGTGAATCGAAGATCTGAGTCCAGTTGAGTTCGGACTTTTCACGCGACTTCTTACGGTTGGCTTTGTAGTATGGAAAGATGTCACGCCGCCAGAAGTTACGGTCATCGCATGCGATGATCATCTCGCCGTACTCGTTTTTAAACTTCATGTTATATGAACGAATAGAGTTAAGGATCATATGGCGAAGAAGTTCTTCCTCGACTTCTGTATTTGTGTGGTTCCCAAGTTGCATCATCAAATTGGAAATCATTACTTGCGAAAGGTCAACAATAATAATAGTCATTCTCCTTCATTATAAAAACAGAGCATCCAACCGCTGGTGTTGTGTCTTGCAGCAATATTGTTGCTAGTTACTCTAAATCCACCGTGCCCATTAGTAGTCAAAGGCGGTATTTTTTGCCCAATATTTTTTCTCAATGTAGTAGATAGTATCTTATTTTCACGGCAAACATTATCAAGTTTACCAGTAACATCAATTTCCTCTCCAAGAGGATTTATTAATTTCCATTTTTTAGCATTTGGATTTTTTAATCCGGAGCATGCGCCATTAAGTTTTTTTGTTTTACTAATTTTATCAGACCAAGAAATAACGCGGCCTTTTAATTTTTCTGATATGATTTTGTTTCTTTGTTCAGTATATTTAGTATATCCACCAGAACCACCGGCCGCCTCATTTAAACCGATATATGGGCGCGGTCTAAGCTCAGTTTCTAATAAAAAACACTCAGACTCAGAACCCATGAAAATAATTTTCATATTATTTTTATATGAAAACGACATTTGTCTTATCGTTTGGCCAATGGTGTATTTTGATTTACTATGCGCTAACCATCTTCCTTTTGGATTATTAGTAACACCGACATAACTTTCATAATAAGGATACATATCGTCTAATGGTCCAATAACATAAACAAAGTATTGCAACTTGGTATCCTCCTACTATAATAGTTTATTTATATTATAGTTGATTTACACCAAATTAAAGAGCTTTCACTCTTCCTCCGTTTCAGTTGGCATAGAATAGGTATATTCTACGGTATCATCGTCATTGTAGCTAAATTCGAATAACGTATCAATCATCTTGTGGAATGGATGGTCAATATTGTAGTATTTATACAACAGAGACTTAGTAGCTTCCACAATCATCGAGACATCTTTGATGTACTCGTGTTGATCTGCATCAATACCGTTAGACATGAAGATGCTGATCAGTTGTGGTATCATGTCAGTAGCCATGACATCGGCAGCTTCACGTCTCATGCGATCGATATCTGCAACCATCTCCTCTACAGATTGTGGCGGTGTATTGAGTTTGTTTTTAGGAAATTGTATTACATTACCCGTCACTTAATTACCCTTAGTAGAATGGTTTGTTCGTTCAGCCGGCCGTTCGGTGCAGAAGCGGCCGTCTTCAGTTCTGGCATGAATGACCTGATAGCCACCTTGCCAACCTTCAAGAGTTCTGGGATTGTAATCTCTGGTTTCCTGAGAGACTTCGATACGCTCAATTCGGTATCCCAACCAATTAGAGTCGTTCCCTTCACTTGAATACCCTGAGGACTCATCGAGATGTACTGGGTCAGCTTCTTGTACTTTGTGTTGTATACCCATAGTTGGTTACATCCTACAACCTCAGTCGGATGGACTGAAACAATCCGCAGTGAAGGTTCTTCCTTCTGGTACTTGAGAGCCTTGACAACATCAACAGCCGACTTGACTTTCTTTTCACGCGGCTTGCGAAGCTTGACAGCCTTCCTATTATTTATGAACTTGTCACAGTCTGCAATAAGAGCAGAGTAGAAGGTACGCCAGAACTTGAGCTTCTTGCCATATGCTTCATTGACCTGCTCGTCATCAAGATCTGCTTCCTCCTTCATAGGAAGGTAGTAGTCACGGATGTAACCGGCGATCTGAGGAGTAACCTCATGCTTCTGCATGAAGCTATAGATATCGAAGGTGCCACCATTCATGACACCATCAAGCTGCTCCTCAATCATCGTGATCAACGTATTTGTACGTGCACGGATCCGTGCCTGGATGTCGACAACCGGCTTGGCTGCAACGTTGGCAGTTTCTTCCCTGATGTCTCCACCGATGACGTACAGTTCATTGAGTCGTTCGTTGAAGAAAGCCATTGAAGAGGCAGCAAGCACGTTACCATTCATCATGATACGTGCCTGCCAACCGATTGTGGTTATGACTTTGTACTTGGGGCAACGGCGGACAGCAGCGATCTGTTCACGCTTGAAGTCAGCATTCTTCATGTACTCGAGCAGCCACTCACGTGCCTGATCATTATCATGCATGTAGTTGTACCAGTTCAGAGCATCGCCGTACTTTGCAGGGTCGGCGGTGACAACGATAGGCTCTGAACCGTAATGCTTCTCATCAAAAGACTTGATGACGGCACGTGACTTGGTCTTTGGTTTTGCCTTGATCTTGATAGCTATACGAGCCATGTGAGGTTATTCCTTAGCAGTTGATATATTCAACGTACCATGCTTTTGATAATTTGTACACAACTATTTTCGTTCAGAGTTCTTTTGCTCCTTCAAAGATGCAATCAGACCCTTCCACTTAGGCATGATGGAATCCCAAGAGAACCGAGTATCAGCATATGTCTTGATAAATCCAAGGAGATTGGTCAGATCGTTGTTCTGCACATTCTCAATAGCGTACATCAGTGTGTGAGCAAAGATGTTTGCGTGGAGATTCATATCGATATGATCACCATCATACTGGACCGTCAGTCCACCTGATGTATCAGGCAGTGCACCAAAGTTAGGATGGACGGCAAGGCATCCAGCAGACATCGCCTCGATCAGACAGCGGCACGATGTTTCTGGCCAGATCGAAGGATACGCAAAGATATGAGCCTGTTGGTATGCTGCACGAACGGTTTCCTGATCTGCCCAACCATGGTAGTTGATCTGTGGATGATCACGGCATGCTTGGAACAATGGTTCGTACTGGCGATCACGACCTTCCCAGTTGCTGCCATAGATGCCAAACGAAGAGAATACATCAAGTTCAATATTAGGATATTTCTCGGCGAGGGCAATGAAGACCGGAACTAAGATCTCAAGACCACGATGTGGTGTCGATGTATAAATCAGGCGAATCTTATCCTTGGGCTTGTCAATCAACGGAATTGGATCGATGCCATTTTCAATAACTGTCGACTGATGACTATATGGTACACCAAGATAGTCACGGTATTGCTGATACTGCCAATTGGAAACAAAAACAAGCTTGTCGAAACGTGCTCGACTGTTGTTATCTTCTAGGTGTGAAGACTCTGGGTCACCAGCAAGATCATGAAGATGATAGATCTTGATTTTATCTGAATTTAAGTCGCGCACACGTGATGTGATTATCTGAAGGCCGTCAAGCTCTTCTCGTGTCAGGTGTTTGTATATACCACGCGTGGTGAGTTCTGTTCCACCATTAGACTCTTTATTCAGTTCATTCAATTCAATTAGTTCTTGGTTGTTCATTATTATCTCCGATATCAATTACGATTCTAGATTAAATCCAATGATTGAGTCATAACGAAATGACCGCCATCCATCAGCTTCTAGATCCCATACCGCTAAAACATCTGGGTTTGGAGTCTTCTTCTGAAGCGCTTCCTCTAGATCTGTCTGAGAGGGAAGAAGATCTGCTCGTAGTGTGCAACGCATCTGACGTTGTGTGCCATCCTTCTTGATGAAGGCAACGTTTAAAATAGCAGTCTGTAAATTAGACTTGAGGAACTCATTCCGCCAGGAATCCTCTTCCTGCAGGAGTGTCAAGCCATTCTGTAAGTTTGTCGAATCCACCGATTTGTTCTCCATTAATAATAATATGTGGTACTGTTTTCACGTTAGGAAACAAAGAAATAAAGTCGTCACGTCTAATATCGCGACCGACATTAGTTTCAATATATTCCTTACCTTTTTCTTCTAATAGTCGTTTTGCACTAATGCAATACGGACAGTCGTCTTTTGTATAGATGATTGGTTTAATTGACATGTATTCTCCTATGTGCACCTCACTAGTTGATTATAGATTTACTATAACACCAAATAGATATAATGTACATCTTTTAAAGTACGCTTTGCCCCAACAAAGTGAGATCGTGCTCTCTGTCAATGTACTTATACTCGATCTTTGATGGTTCCCATTCTTTAATGGAATCAAAGACATCATTGATATCCATGGTACTACATGTATAGACATCTAGTTGCATAAGAGCCGGAGTGACTTCATCCCATACATGGAGAGCAATATGACTTGTTTCGATAATAGTAACAGCCGTTAATCCGGCATTACCTTTCATGTCAGAGTATACAGCGTATGGACCTATCAGTATATTCATACCGATTTTGTCAACCAAATTTGTCATCCACTGTTTAATTTCACATGGACTATATGGAGGATTGCTTATTTCTGCTCTGACAATCAGATGCTTGTGTTCTAGTACCTTAGTCACTTCATGTTGTCTCCTGGGTATTAAACTGTAATGCCTTTACGTGACTTGCTTGAACTTTGCAGGAAACCCACGAGTTATAGTAGTTTCCGTCTAAGACTGCATCCACGTCAAATATATATTTAGTTTCGAAATAGTTACATTCACCGCGTGCCTTGCACAATCGCAAGATAGTACGCGTGAAGCATTCTTTGCCGTAGAGTTCAATATCTCTAGCCAAGGCAGGAGAAGATCCGTAGTAGTCAGCCCAATCGGACTCTACACGGATCTTCTTTCGCTTTTTATTGACCGTTTTGTATCCTGCTTTAGTCAGGAACTTGCGGCCTATGTACTTTTTCCCGTTGACGATATTCTCGATAAGATAGATAAATCCATACCACTGTTCGTCATACACAAACTCTTTGTCTTCAAATAACCACATAAATCTTACCATTCAAGGCTAAAGATCTATTTATTCGTTATCAAGTTCATCGTCTTCAAGTTCAGCCTCAGGTAGATCAGAACCACACAGAGGACAGTAGGTTATCGGTTCTAGTGAGTCGGTAATTACTCTAAACTCTTCTTCGCAATCTTGACAGGTTATCCATTTCATCTTTACTCTATTCCTTTTATTTCTGCTATTGCTCTTTGGAGTGCCTGAATCTCCACTCCCATGTCATGGATACCATGTGCATCTCTATTCTGTAGAAACACCGATGCCATCTCCCAGCAAACGTCTTCACGATATTTTAAATTATTTAGAGAGTTTTCACGAGTTCTCACAAGGAGAAACCCTTAAATGTATTTTCATCGACGTCTTTGACAACGCCGCCATTGATATAACTGGTGATCTCTGTTTCTTGTGGGGCAACCTGAACATCAGAACCGGCAATCCACTTCTGTGTCCATGGTAGAGGATTAGGTCCTGCCTTACCATTCAGTCCAATAGCACCCATGCGCTTGGCAGCGATGTGGTCAACNTAGTCACAAAGCAATTGTTCATTGAGACCAATCATCGAACCATTCTGAAAAAGATAATGTGCCCAGGCTTTCTCTTGAGCGATGACGTTATAAAATAACTCGATACACTCATCTCGTGTCTCTTCCTGTATTCTAGCAAAGTCTTCATCCTCTTTCGGTAGAATCTTGAGGATCTGCTGAGTCGAGGCAAGATGAACGTTCTCGTCTCTTGCGATGAGCTTGATGATTTTGGCATTACCCTCCATCTTCTTAACTTCCGCAAACGCCCATGAACAAGCAAACGAGACATAGAACCTAACTCCCTCTAAGGCATTAACGGCGTTTAGACAGAGCCAGAGAGCCTTCTTGTGCTTGTATCTATTAAAATTACCAAGAGCATATGCCTCATTATTTTGATCGATAAGATCATCATAGTACTTACTAATATCGGCAGCGCACTCAGCTATTTGTGGAACATCCATTAACTCGTCGAAGACTTTCGAAGGGTTTGCATATATGTTTCGAATGATGTGAGTATATGAGCGGGAATGGATTGTCTCCGAAAAGGTCCAGGTTTGAATCCATGTTTCGAGTTCAGGCAAGCTACAAATAGGTCCAAATGCCATTGTTGGGGCTCGACCTTGCACACTGTCAAGAAGGATCTGACGCTTGAGATTTGATGTGAAGATGTGTTGTTCATGGTCATTGAGTGCCTTAAAATCTTTACTGTCACGTGATAGATCAACTTCCTCTGGCCTCCAGAAGAAACCCAGTTGTTTATCGGTCAGCTTCTCAAAGATACTATAGCGCTGTTTATCATAACGTGCAATATTAACCGGTTCTCCAAAGAAACACGGTTGCTGAGTTGCATCAACAAAGTTATTACTGAATACTGACATGGAGTCCTATCTATAGCTATGTATCTATTTTAATGTACTTCGGTTTCTACTTTTTGTACATCAAATTTTGCAACTGTCACAGTCTTCATCATCAATAGAACCGGAGGCAAGAGGAGTGTCCTCAATCTCACCGGCACCATCGTTGGTGTTGAAGTAATACAGAGTCTTACCACCGTACTTATAATGCATCAGAACGTGCTTGATCATCTCAGACATTGGGATCTTGCCGTCTTCATAATGAGCAGGATTGTATGACGTATTAACAGAGATTGCCTGATCGATAAACTTCTGTAACACTGCCATGATCTTCAGATACCCTTCCGGATTCTTCTGATCCCATAGCAACTCATATTTATTCTTAAGCCGTTTTGACTCAGGAACCACCTGCTTCATGACTCCATCCTTAGACTGTTTGATGGACACGATAGCACGGGGCGGTTCAATACCATTAGTAGAGTTGCTGATCTGTGCAGATGTCTCGGCTGGCATGAGAGCCATCAGAGTAGAGTTACGGATACCTATCTTACGAGCACGATCCCGCAGTGTTTGCCAATCCATGTTGTAAGAAGGCGTTACAAGTTCATCAACCTCTTTCTTATATGTGTCGATTGGCATGATACCATGGCCATACTTGGTTTCATTATCCTTAGGACATGCACCAGATTCCTCAGCCAGATCTACCGATGCCTTGATCAGATAGTAAGACCACGCTTCAGCATATTCGTGAACCAGATCAAGATTAGGATTGGAATAGTTGGAATCACTACGAGCGAGCCAATAAGCAAAATTGATAATCCCCACACCGAGAGGGCGACGATTGCGAGTACCCACTTCAGCGGCTCTAATAGGATAAGATTGATAATCGAGAAGAGCATCAAGGGCCCGGACTGCGATTGTGCAGGGCTTTTCGAAATCTGCCGGCTTTCTAATCTTGCCCCAATTAATTGCAGCCAACGTGCAAAGGCTAATCTCGCCTGACTCATCATGAATATCCTTTAGTGGTGTAGTTGGCAGTGTAATCTCACAACAGAGATTGCTCATCTTGATTAGAGCATCTTTCGTGAATGAACTGTGGTCATTGGCATGATCGACATTCATCAGATAGATTCGGCCAGTATCCTTTCTTTCTTGCATGAAGGTAGAGAAGAGATCGATTGCCGAGACAGTTTTCTTTCTGATCTTGGTAGAACTTTCGTACTTCTCATAGAGAGTACGAAACGTATCCGTGTCTTTAAAGAATGCTTCATAAAGATCGGGAACATCACTGGGTGAGAATAGAGTAATATTGCCTCCGGTAAGAAGCCTTTCATACATTACCTTATTGAACTGCACACCATAGTCAAGATGACGGATGCGGTTATCCTCTGTGCCCTTGTTATTCTTTAGGACAAGTAGATCTTCCACTTCGTAATGCCAAAGGGGATAATAGAGTGTCGCCGCTCCACCACGGACACCACCTTGGCTACAAGACTTAACAGCAGACTGAAAAAGCTTCCAGAAAGGAATAACACCAGTGTGAGAAGCATCACCACGCCGTATAGGAGATCCAATAGCCCTAATATTACCGCCGCCAATACCAATTCCGGCCTTTTGAGAAACGTACTTAACAATAGAAGAAGTCGTTGCATTTATCGAATCCAGCGAGTCGTCAGTTTCGATAAGTACGCACGAACTAAATTGACGTTGAGGGGAGCGTACGCCTGCCATAATAGGAGTAGGAAGACTAATATCAAAAGTACTGATTGCATCATAAAGATCCTTTACCCATTTAATTCTATTTTTACTATAGTTCTGGAAAAGTGTCATGGCAATCAACATAAAAGCCATTTGAGGTGTCTCATAGAACTTGTTAGTCACACGATTCTTAATCAGATACTTACCACGGAACTGTTCCATGGCAGCGTAAGTCAGCAGACTGTCACGATCGTGGTCAATGTACTTATTGAATTCTTGCCACTCTTCGGGTGAATATGCATCGTAGATAGCCCAGTCATAGTAACCAGCGGTTGCTACTTCGAAGTAGTGTGTAAGTAGAGAGACAGGATCGTATCTACCATAGACCTCTTTACGAAGGTTATAGTTGATGAGACGACCAGCAACATACTGGTAGTTCGGCGATTCCTCAGAGATAAGATCAGCCGCAGCCTTGATCAGAGTCTCCTGGATGTCATCAGACTTGATGCCATTGTAGAACTGAATATGAGTCTTGATCTCAAGATCAGAAACAGATACACCGCTTAGACCTTCACATGCATATGCTGCAACCTTATGGAACTTATTAATATTTAAAGGTTCACGTGTTCCATCACGCTTCGTTACTTGAATCATCTGTCCTCTTTCTCAATCCTATCGTACCATCATCATCAACGGTCCACACAAGTTCAGTGTTTTCATCCCAACCCATCTCTTCCATGAGTCCATCTGGTAGATCTATATATAGATCGCCGTTTTCATCTTCTTTGACAATCATATTAGTCATGGAAATCTTCACCAAGCGCCGTCTGTACATCTGGGAACTGTTCAATGATAGCATTCCAGCACTGTTCAGCTACAATCCGATGTTCCTTCTGGGTAGCAATATCCATACGAAGCTGGCAGTAGTGAACCCAGCTACGAAGAGAACCTGCCATGATAACAACAGACTCGGTCATACCTTCCGGCAGAACTGCACGCGCCTGTTCCTTAGCAATGCCATTTTCTATAGCAAAGTTATAGGCATCCTTTACTGCAGCCCTGACACAACCCTGCATGGCTTCCCACTCGTCATCCAGTCGAGTGTTTTTATTTTCTACAGAGTTCTGACGGTTCTTGGGATCTTGGAGTCTGGCTTCTCTTGTAACAAATCCAAGATCCTTTGTTGGATCAGCGTATCTCTGAGAGTACTCTTGGAATGAGAACGAACGGTGGCGGAGTATCTGGCGAGCAATGTCACGGGTTGTGCGAATTTCAAGTGACACATGGACCATCTCCAAAGGCGACCAGTGATTGTTTTTGATAAGATACTGTACCAGCTTAGGTGCTGTAGTAGCGTTATTCTGATTGCTAGGATTAGATACGCGAGCGACCCAGGCAATCAACTCATTTGCAGTCTTGCATCCTGTATACTTTTCATTTGGCTGTGTAATACCAACTAGATTTACTTCACTCAAAATTAAATTCCTTCACTGTTTGGAAACGTGTCTTACTAATATATCCTAGACCGATCAGATGATCTACACGATTGGAGGCATCTGCGTACTCTGTATATGTGCCATCATCAAACCACCACCATCGATCAAGACCAAATAACCAGCGTGGTATACGACGATACTCTACTAACCACATTCCATTTGTTCTATGAATACGCAGCTTTGCAATTTGAATATTATCGTGTTCTACACCATACTCATTTGCGACTAACTCAGTCATCAGTTATAGTTCCTTTCCTTTGTAATGAACGGATCTAACTTAGTCATCATAAAGTCACTCAGCGCGTCATAGTCTTCGTCTTCATTAGGAACTCGACCAAGTTGCACAAGAAAATCATGAAGTTCAAGAGTTAAGTTCATAATAGTATCTTCATCCATGTCCATTACCCATCAAATTAAATATATTTGGATCAAAGTAGAGCTTACCATGTGTACTGGTGCAATCTTGATCGCGGGAAACAACTCGAACATAATCATCAAAGAACTTAAGTCCTCGAAGGGCAATGATCAACATCTGTGCCAGACTGACCATGTTTGCGTTATAGACTACCCATGTCAGTTCTTCGTTGGGCATACTCAGAATAGTCTTAACGGTCTTTGCGCCATATCGCGAGATGTAGTTTTCCAGTGGCTCCACTATAGGTACATTCATCAATAATATCCTTCACCTTATCAGTACTATAACCAGCCAGAACCATATCATTGATATCCTTCTGGTCTAACGTAGTTGGCCAGATACACACACGGTATCCATTGTCTATGGCCTTCTCAATATGTTTTACAGTGTGTTTGTTCCTTGGTTCATTATCATATACTACAACAAATCTGTCTTTTTGTACATCTAATTGTTGCAGTGGTGTGATAAGATCTCCGCCGGCCGATGCGATACCATTAGGCAAGAATAGTGAATCCAGCGGTCCCTCTACTACATATATATCCTTGCTGTCATCCATAGTATCTAGACCAAAGATCTTCGGTTGATCCTCGTTCAGCATAATGGTTATGTAGCGAATACCGGTCTTCTTGAATGACCGGCCCTGAAAACCGAATAGGTTCTTGTCCTTATCCAGGAATGGAATGATCAGACGAGGTTCATCCTTGTCAAGATCGTCAAACTTATCAGGGATCATAGTATTGACCCACGCCTTGAACTTCATGGCTAGGAATAGTTTGTAGTGGGTATCAGTAGGAATCAGTCGTTTGGCCACATACTCCTTGACAGGATGTTCAGCCCTGAGTTGTGATACCTTCTTGAGATCTTTCAGACCAGTATTCTTGACAAAGACAGGAGCCTTCATCTTATTGACAAACTCCTGCGTCTCATCCTTGTGACCGTTCTCTACCATCCTATCCTTAAGATACTCGGCATACAGAGTTGGGTCAAGTGTCTTGATAAACCATGGAAGGCCCATCGATGCATTACAGTTATGACAGAAGAACTTTAGCGAACCCTTACGTGCATAGACGTACCCACGGGTCTTACGCTTATCCTTTTGGGAGTCACCACAGACTGGACACCTAAACTTGTAGGTGTTTGGATTGACACGTGAGAACAGTTCAAGCCTTGATGATAGTAGATTGATGTACTTGTGTTCTAACCAAAGCATTACTATTATTCCTCACAACTGATATACTCATTATACACAGTTATGGAATAATGTACATTAAATAATGCGGTTTCAGTAAATATTAAATTGGAATAAATCTTATGGCAATAGTAATCAAACCACCAACCACGGCAGATCCACCAACAACAGCCCACATCCACTTCTCCATGGTAGTAATACGGCCGGATAGTTTATTGTGTTGAGTAGTCGATTCTATACGCATCTCTTTGAGTTCGCGCATGATCTCATCATACTGCACATCGATTTTTTCTGACAACTCTTTTTCTCCAGATGAGATCCGTGCATGGATAGTTTGTATTTTGTCGTCAGTCTCGGCCCGTCTTTTTTCTATAAGGTCTACAGTTTGTTTTGTAATGATGTCATGTGTAGATAGTTTAGTTTCGTGTACAGCAAGAAGACTTGATACGTTGTTAGAAATATCAGCCAGTTTATCGATCGTAGTATCCAGTCTATCTACAAGTAGACCTACCTTCGCCATATCTTGTTGGAGATACGACACGTTATCGGCCAGCTTTTGTAGGTTTGGTTGAGTAACAGCCACGTTATTATTCCGAATCTGTCGGCGGTTTTGGTGCAAACTTCTCTGCACCTGTGATGCCAAGACTTGCAATAACAATATACATTACAGCATCGAACATAAACTGATCGACTGTATAATCCCAAAATAGATTAGCCATGTAACCGACACACACAAGAACCATAGCAACTGCAGCAATCCATCTCTTTGAGGATGGGTTGCCTTTACCGTCGGCCATCATACCTTTTACGTAACCGGTGATGTCCATTGTTTATTCCTTAGAATGGTCCGTGATCTTCGTCCGAATCATGATATTTATCAATCGCCGCCATCATCTTAATTTCATTCTCAGTTTCAATAGTTTCTGCTTGAGCATTGATTACATGAGCTTCAGCCAACACTTTATGGTCTGTCTTACCCAGTTCCTGAACCTTGACATTAGGATCGAACTCTGCAGTCTTCATTCCCATCATCGTTGCGAATGCACCAACAAAGGCGCCGACAATCATTGAGAATGCAGGGCCGATGATCTTGAAGATCTCGTTGTTGTCAATAACATGGTTAGGCATAAACAAACCGATCATCATAACAAGAACAACCGAGATCATGATCAGCCCAAGAACAAATGAGATTAGCTTCATCATGCTAAGCTGCACCTTGCCCTTAGCAATTTCAAGCTGCTCAAGAGAAGTTACAGGGATAGGATCGATCAATAGTGACAGAACATTCATTTTGGTTTTCTGCCTCTTTTAACAACTTTTTTAATCTTGTCGGCAGCAACTACAACCTCGGTGACTACTTCTGTTGTCTTCTTGTACTCTGTCTCAGCAACTGCCTTAGCAAATTCCATATCTTCTATGGTTAGTTTACCATCTTTATTCAGATCAGCAAAACCTAACAATTTTTTAATCTTTTCCCACATAAATATCTCCACTATTTTTTTGTTACATTTGCAAGTTTTCTTGCTACACTTAAAGCTAAACCCTGATCCTTAGATGCATTGAGCAAACCTAATGCTGCAATCAACATCAGTATAGTCTTAGAATCTTCTTTACCACTCACACGATTTAATGAATTGGCAATGATATTAACAAGATTATCTTTTGACGGAGTTTCTTCCTGGTCATCTACCTTGTCGAATTCTTTAAACTTCTTCATTTCTTTTTCTTTTCTTCCTCAGCCATCTTATCTACAGCCGCCTTGTTTTCAATAATCCACTTTTGTAGTTCAATCAGTTGGATTTGATTTCTTTGGCAGATGGCGTAGTTAGAGATGACGGAGATAAGGGCTGTATTGTCTTTAATTCCAGAGGAGGACGCATCAGAAGCTCTGGAGGCGTCGGCATCACCGGATGTGGCACTAATGTCGTGCGTGTACACCCAACCGTTGCTAAGATCAGACTGAGCAGGAACGCTTTTTGCAGCAATGTCACGGTATACATATTCCTTTTCCCTAATCGTATTTGTTCTGTCAACGTATTCAGTTATTACTTTATTACTTATCTCGGCATTCTTCTTCTCGAGCCCAGCAATCTGTTTGCTCTTCTCTGCAGAGAATTTAGCAAGTTCAGCTTCAGCATGTACAGATCCCTTCATGTAACCATAGAAGAATACTCCAGCAATTAGTGCTACTAATGCGAGTAACTTATATGGCAAAGGAATCATGTTAAACATGTTATTTGCCGGCGAATGTCTTGAATGAAGGCATCTTACGTTTTGCAGGTTTAGCAAATAGTGGTTTGTTCTTTGGATCTGCTACATTAGCAGCGACGTTCACTGGACCGGTTCCCATCGCCATATCTTCATTCTTGGTAGCCCAAGCATATTTACCAGCTTTAGCTTCTCTTTGTGTAGGATATACGTCAGAGTAATCGTGTCTATCAGTAGTACTGCGAGATATCCAACCTTTAGTATGTTTAACGATTTCCCGCTTACCATCATTACTTGTATATCCAGAGCCGTGTTTATCTTTTACCCACTTTGTTTCTTCCTTCATCTCACCCTGCATATAGTTAGCAGAAGTTGAGATGTAGTCCTCGGCTAGCGTGATCTTTGACTGTACCCATTCAGGAATATTTGTGTCGCGCTCGAGCATATCATGGATACGCTGCGCGTTGGCAATAATAGACTTGAGTTGTGACATAGCCATGTCACCTTCATAGTCATACTCTTGTTTTTCTTTAGCCATTAAATCTTCCTTAGAATCTGTACAATATTATCATCCATAGGGATATCAGAACTAATTATTGTTTTGTTCTCGACACCGACGCCAGATACTTTATCAGGCAAGAATCCCAACAAAAGAATGAACGGCTTCAATAAATGAAGATGGCCGTTCAACTTAAAGAATAACATTTTTGTAGTGGCTGCACCAAATACATTATACAAGATAATGAGATGATTCAGAATCAATCTCTCTTTAAGTTCACCAGATTCCTCATAACGATTAAATAGTCTTTTGATATACTTAAACCGTGATAGATCTTCGTAAAACTCTAAAGTATCAAAACATTGTGGGTTATCATAATTTTTCGCAGCGTACAACACGAAGTTGGACTCATCAAGTTTATCAATCATGCAATTCTTACTTTGACAACCCCCGCAGCAGTATAATATAGTTGTCCTAATGCAACACCAGCTGTATTTGCTGCTGGATCATCTGCATACGGTCCCTGTACAATAGCTTTACGAAGTGTGGATAATGTACCGGACTTGGTTGTGTTAGCGGAGACGTCTTCGATAATGAAGAGGTCCCCGCTAGCGATCGACGTGTTGGCCGTGCCAATGGATGTTAACTCTGTAATCTTTTTAGCACGGTCAGACATTAATTATTCCTTATGCGTCATGAAGGATTGCGTCATCAGATCCGTCATTCGAGAAGTTGCCACCGAATGCAACCAATGTCTCGTACTGAACACGACCTGCACGACCACCTTCACCTACTGTACGAAGTACCCAACCGGTATGAGCAGCACCCTTTGTATAACCGCGGCCTGTAAGAACAGCAGTTGCGGTTGCAGTTTCACCCGTAAGTGAGTGACCGGTTTCTGTCAGACCCTTGGTAAGATCGATTGTTGGAGCATTAATTCCAGTTGCAAGTGTAACGGCTATTGTGTTCGATGTCTTGATGACATAAGTCGTACCCGATGTCAGGTTTGTCAGAGCAGTATTACCAGCAGCAACAGTGTAAGTTACCTTATCACCTGGAAGGAAGAAGCTATTTGCAGTTGTGATTGCAATAGCGTCTGTTGCGTTTGTGACAGCCGAGTTAGCATTGAATGCCTGTGCAGCAGGTGCAGCAATTGTAATCGCAGGAATTGATGTATAACCGCGGATTAATGTGCCGTTTGCTGTTAGTGCAGTAATGCGACCGCCCGATGCAGTTGAGTTAGCGGCCAGTGTGTTTGCACCGCCTGTTGTATTAGCAACTGTAACTGCTGCGTTAGCATTGTAACCAGAACCTGGATTTGTAATAATATACTGTGCTACAGCCGTATTACCAATCTGAACTGAAATTTCATTGACATCTAGACCGAACTGACCAACTGCTTTGTTCATGGCAACGCCGTTGTTGTTCCATGCATCAACTGTTGTATTGCCGAATAGTGCTGTTTGATTTACTGTGTTTGATGGTAGATTTACCTGCGTAGTCGCCCATAGGACGGAATTCGCAGCATCATCTGTATTACCCCATTGTGCCATTAGTCTTCTCCTGTAAACTTTCTTTTATTTATAATTGATTAGAGTTCGCTTTTAAGATTAGCGTGTGAATGGCCAATCTTCTTTTGGAATGCTTCTTTTTCATCTGGCTTCATGCCGGCATACTTAGTCAAAAGCTTTGCTGCATGTTCGCCAGGGACATGATGTGAATCACCATGAGTGAAGTGGACTGTTTCACCACCACGCATTGATAACTTAGCACGTTGAAGCTGCTGCATGACATGCTGATTGGCTTCAATCTTTGGTTCAGGGATGACACCATTTCTTTGAAGTGCTTCAATCTTCTTCATATGCTCAGGATTATCATGCATCAACTTTTCTTTTGTTCTTGGGTTGATTGTGAAATCCTTGCCACCGGCCTTCTTAGGACGGCCACGTGCTTCATCCAGAGTATCAATATTCAGCGAATCAACGAAGTCTTGTTCTTCCTTGGTCAGCTTATTAACTGCTCTCGAGATGCCCTTTTCGCGCTTGCCCATGTCCTTGAAGTTCTTGCTTGACTTTTCGTCAGCAGCAATCTTCAGACCAGCAGTAACACCTTGACTGCCCATTTTTGTGGCAGCCTTATTGATATAACGACCCATTGTTCCCTTTGAAAGTTCATCAATCTGTTCGGCTTCTTCATTGGTAGCTGCTACCTTAGGTGCTTCCATTCCATATTTGCCAGGATTCAATTTTTTAGTTGCAAGCTTTCTACCAGCATCCCGGTTCTTGTCACCTTTAAAAGTGCCACGCTGTTGATATGTGTCTAAGATTCCCCCGGGCTTCTTTGAGAGCTCATCAATCTGATCAGCTTCTTCTTTAACAGTAAATGACTTACCGATGATCTTTCCAGCTCTTTCGGCTCCCTTCATTTTATTACCTAGGAGTCTACCAGCTTCCTTTCGATCACCAGGATTATACCGAGTAGCTCTAGCTGAACGTTCTACAGCTGTTTCTCTAGGTGCAAACGATTTACTTAGGTAATCCATTGCTTTCTTTGCAGATGTTTCATCAAGATCTTCAGCTTCTTCTTTAATATTAATTCTTTTATTCTTACCATGATGCCATCTAATGCCAGATTTCCATTCATCAGCCGAAATACCCTTTGGGTGCTTTTCACTTTTCTTTGAACCGTGCATCTGAGAATGGGTATACCAACCATCATCCTCTTCATCGAGCATATTCTTGCCCAACTTAGTACGTACTGCTTTAGCCAACTTTGATGCATCGACACCAAAATCATTGGCAGCCGAACGAACGTGACTCTTACGAATGTTATCACCATAACGCTTTTGAAGATGGGCAACGATCTTTGCAGTTTCATCGATCTGTTCAGGTGTATCGCACTGCCCGCAGCATTCAGGAGTTCCGCAATTATTATGCTCAGTTTCTTCATTGGCTTTATCACTCATTGCCTTCTTCGCAAGATGTTTGGCAACATTTTTAATAATATTTCCATATTTGTCTTTGCGAACACCTGGCTTATCGTATGGACCTTCAAAAGGAACATCATTGTGGCTAGATTCCTTAACGCCGTTAGGTTCTTTCTTTTCCTTGGCTTCACGCTCACGCTTCAGTGTGTCGCCTAATGCAGTTGCCTCACCAAGAACACCTGAAACGGCATTCAGAAGACTGGCTGTAAATTGTGTTGATAGTTTCTTAGTAAACATTCTTCTGCTCCTATTTCAGTCGTTATCGATAAGTTTAAGTTTACGTTGTGCTGCTTTTGATCTTTTGATCAAATAGTTCTTTACATTATCTACATCGCGATCGCCCTGTGGTCCTGCAATCGGATCTGGTTTATTGCCAGATGGAGGACTGCGGAATCGCGGATCATCTGCTGGATGGTAGTCAGGACCAACTTCCTTTGTCTCATCCTTAAAATACTTTTTCAGATCATTATAATGGTCGTTTACAATCTTATCTATCTTAACAGATTGGTCCATACTGGCGGCTAGTGGTTTAAGTTTACCAACCAATTCCTCGGCTTTATCTAGATCAGCCTGTGATGCAGATTCTGCGGCAATGATATCTTTATGCAGATCAAATAGTTTATCAAGATGAATAGCAGTTTGTTCGGCCGAGTTTGTATCTGTTTCTTTTGGTAGATCGGCGAATATAATCTGAGCATCAGGTGACATATCAAAGGTCTTAGTTGTATAAGACCCGACAGCAATCTGATCATTCTGGTCGGATTCCTTGCCAAGCAGATGCTTAGGCTGGAGTCCTTCCAGAACGTCTCTGATCTTAGATTCTACCGATCTGTAGTTCATTTCAGTGTTGACCTAAGCATCCAGTCATGCTTCTTGTGTGCATCAAGACGATCTTCTAAGAAGTTGACGAGGCCATTCTGTTCATATGTATCAGCCATGTCACGTGCCATCTTAAGAGATGCATATACCTTCATGTTATCGGCATAAAGTGTAGCAACCATCTGCGATGCACCAATTACAAGAACTTCATCTTCAATGTTAGATAGTTCAGCAAATCTACGAAATGCTCCAGGAGCATATGCACCAGCCGCACGAATCTCTTCAGCAAACCGATCGATTGCACCACCGACCTCTTCATAAATGTTACCGAAAAACTCGTGGTACATAGGGAACATAGGCCCCTCTACATTCCAGTGATAGTTCTGTGCCTTCACATAAAAGGCATAGGTATCTGCAAATGCTACCTTAAGTGGGTTTGTAATCTCTTCCATTAGTTGCACTTCCATCTTCTTAATGACATTGCTTTGCGAGTTGGTCTGCCTTTTTCATCCTTCATAGGACCTTTCATACCACCCATACGTGCACAGAAGGACTTACGTCTTCCAGCAGCTTTAGATCCCGGCGCTACTTTACCTGTAACTGCAGTCTGTAGATTCGATCCTGGATTCTTAGCACGGAATGCCTTGACTCCTTTGCTAGTCATCCCTGCGCCTTTTTCAGTCGCAATGAAATGCCCCTTAGAATCTTCACCGCGTTCAGTGATGAATCTCTTGAACCCTACAATACTATTTTCCATCGTGCTCATCCGTATCTGCATCTGGATATTCTGGGACATCAATGATCTTCTTGCCGGTTTTTCTCATCATCGTTGATGCTTTGCCGTACGAACCATCTTTATGGCGACGGGGTGGGAGATACACTGGTCTCTTATCGGCTGCAACTACATCCTCTTCAATCTCCTCCATCTGTTTTATAACATCAGGATGGAGTTCAAACCCGGTCTTGATCTTGATACCACAGTCTGCAGCTGACAGGGTCACACCGATGCCAGATGTCCATGCCATGGTGAATGATTCATCCAATGAAGACTTTTGACCTGGTGTATCCTTCTTGTACTTCTTGACAAGTGAATCAGTACCAATCTCACGATCGGCTGCTGTATCTTCTCCGAAGGCATGCTTTTCTGCCGACTTCTTAAAGTCTTTGCCAAAATACTTTATCTTGCCCCACTTAGTAGATGCCTTGAAGCCTTTTTGTTCACCAGTATGTGGGTGATGATATGGCTCTACATATGCCTTACCAGGAGCACGTGCTTCATCAATGATCTTCTTTTGAATCTCAGCCTGTTTAGCTTTAACTGCCTGGTCAGCAGGTAGACGATCTACTAGTTCGATCTTCTTACGCTTTTCTGTAGCTACAGATTCTTGAGCACTCTTGAAGTTCTGTGTAGTAGGTGCACCTTCAGATCCTGGTTTACGCATACGTTCACCAGAACCGGCTTTAATTCTTTTACGCTTGGCATGGATATTATCCCACAATCCACGCTTTTCTTGGATCTCTAAGAATGATGCAAATGACTCATCTAGTACAGCATCGATATTCTTATCTTCACGAATGTCTGCATCCATATGCCATGCCTTGCCCTTGGCAATGTAGGAGTTAACTCGTGTAAATGCATATTGTTCTTGACTCATTTTTTTGGATGAGTTCCAGTCATATTCACCACGCTCAAATACTTCCTTGAGTGTTGAGAACATGATACCAGTTTTATCTGACTTCTTAAGTAGTGTTTCTGTAATTGCATCCTCAGGCAGGACTACAGCCAACATCTTTCTAAGTTGTTCACCCATAGGGTCGTTATTATTTTTAAACTGTTCTATTGTATTCTCAATAATAGCAATCAATGATGTAGTATCTTGACTGTTTAAACTATTGAATAACTCTGACATTTCCTCTGTCACCTTGGGCATGATGCCCTGTGCCTTAGGATTCTGTGTCGATAGATCCTTGAGTGGTGCACCGTCACGGAATGACTTAAGTCTCTCGAACTCTGCCTTGCGGATACGAGGAATTAGACGTGCAGCGATCTTTTGGATCAGCTTCGTCTTCTTTGACACTGCGGTATCTACTTGAATCTTTTCCGTCGTTGATAGCTCTGCGTAAGGTGTTCCCTTGCGAGCTGCAAATCTCTTCTTGACAATAGCACGGGCATGTGCCATAGCTCTTTGTTCAATCTTACCAGCCGGTGCTAACTTTGTTTTAGCAATCTCGCGTGCTCTCTCCATTGAGGTTTCACGAGCACGAAGCTGACGAGAACGTTTTTGACGCTGTGGTAATGTCAAGGCTTTACGCTCTTGAATTACAGGTGCGGTTAGATCTACGGAATCCTCTTTGCGTATTTTTAACTGGTTGCCATCGGTACTCACGTCATTTAGCTGAGGATTGATGTCGATACCATCTAATGGCTTGCCAGTTGCAGATTTCCCAGAAGGCTTCTTGAGGTTTTTCTCAGGTGCTTTATCCGGTACAGTCTTGTCGTTTACTTCTTTATCTTCCATCAGAGTTTCCCTTGGGCTTATCTGTTACACAAACGGGATTGCCGTAGCCTAACCGCAAATCTATTTATAATTGTTGTAATTTAGTCTTCAGTCCACATCGTGCCTATTGTAATTCTTGAGATCGCAGCTGGGCTTGTTGCAGCAAAAGTTATAATGCTACCAGCAGGTTCTGAAATCAAAAGACTTGAAATGTCGATGTTATCATATCCGTTCACACCTACAACAAAGACTGCTATAGGAGTTTCTGTTGCAATATTCAAAGTAGCAGTGGTGCTTGATTGCGTAGTAATACTATTTAGTACATCACTAAAAACTAATGGAACGTTCTGGGTCGTAGTATCTTGAAACAGATATATTGTGACAGGATCTGTTGACTGAACACCGATCGATAACTTTTTAAGATTAATACTGTTTGTGTTAATCTTATTATTATATGTGTATGAATTTCTTAAGCTTAACACGTGGTGTAGATCGTCTTTAGCTAGGGATGTTTTATTTACTGCTCTTGACCGAGACGATCTAGATAGATTTAATACACCTTCTATAGCCATCATCATCGATGCGCCGATGACTGTCAAGTTTGTAGTATTACCCTTATTTGTTACAGTATACCCTATTCTAAAAGATGGGTTATCAAGGTGGGGAGTTGTGTGTTGATTGGTGTAGTGTTGTCGGTGAAACATGATAATTTCACCTGTTGCCTGATCTTCTATGGCATAGTTGATAACACCAACACCAAGCCATCTAAAGCTTATCTGGAATACATTTAGTTTTGTTGTATCTAGATCCATTCCCGATGGGTTATTTGCATCACCAGATCCATCTAGTGTATCCATATTAAAATCGGCTTGCTTGGTCCAATAATCTATTTGCGCAACACCAGCTTGTACTGTGGCAAACGTTCCAGCTGCAGGTGTACCTGTTCCTGTGCTAGTAAAACTGAACGCACCAGTCATGACGCTTGGGTTTATACCTCTAAAAATAACGACATTATCAACCTGTTCCGTATACCATCCCGGATAACCGCCAACGCCATCAATAGCTATTTGTGCAGCACATGCGGTAGTTGTACCTGCAGTTATTGTAACGTTTTTCGCTACACCATTTAAGGTAACAACACCAGTCTGTGCTCCTGTAGGTGCTGTATTGATTGTGAGCTTATAGATAGGAACTTTACCACCGGTAGATCTTAGAACGCCAAAGTCAACACCATCATATCCAACACACAGTGCTACTTCTGAATCGGTCAGACCAGCACGTTGTGTTGAGTTGGCTACACCTAATGTAAACCCGGCAGTAAATCTTGACAGCGATCCTTGGCCCGGCCGATATTTCATGTATTTTTTAGAAAGTATATGTGCATAACCGGTAGAAGAAGTACCACTCTGAACTCTAAACACAGTAGCAGTATTATCTGTATTTGCACTTGCACCGGTGCCGCTGGCATATGTCGTCATATCTAAAGGATCGATGCCGTACAAGGCATCCAACTGTACGATAGGAGTTGGAGTTACTGACAACAACTCACCAAATGCACTTCTTGCAGCTGCACCCAAATCGGCAGTTACAACATTGGTACCACCAGATCCAGCAATTGAAACCGGGAATGGATTTGTGCTTGATACAACAAGACCATTATTGCCATTCGCAATCATGTTGACTTCAAATAGTGTCTTAGCCTGTGCTTGAAATGCATTATTCCCAGTATTAAATTGAGCCATTAACCAATCCAGTTCTTAAATCTTACGATAAAGGATTCGTTTGTACCCATGCCTTTACGGACATCATGGTATAACTCATCCTTGTGTGCTTTGCTCATACCTGATGGTGCCATCTTGTGGAAAGATTCTTTATCACCGGCAGTAGCATGCTTACGCATTGTAGTACCCGAAGCAGACTCAATACCGCCACCACCTTCCTTACGTTCACCACCTACAGACTTGACCTTGATGCTATTGAAGTTGTAGTGACCGTGCTTACCTTCTGCACCATTGTATCTATGCAATAGATCGTGGAAATCTTTGACACGATCAGATCCAACATGCATCGTTACATGAGTATACCCAGCTTTATGTAGTTTAGACATATGATGTAGTAGTGTAGGTGCATCCTTGCCCATAGCCTCTACATGAGAACCAGGCACGGCACGTTTAAGATGCTTGACCTTCTGTTCAGGAGTCAGTGGATTCTTCTTAGCATCATGTGTACCGGTAGTCAGGATCTTATGATCGGCACCTTCCTTCTTGGCGGCATCCATCACATGCTTGACAACCATGGCATGACCAGCATGCACAGGATTGAATCTGCCTTGGGTTATATGGATTGACTTCATAGTGATTTATCCTTATTGAAGTTCGCAGCCGAGAACTCGCGACGATCAACAAACTTAGTAGGACGATTGTGTCTTACTGCAACAAATCCCTCTGGCTTTGTTTTCTTACCATTAATTGTGTGTTCAAATTCAGAATTAGATGACAGCGTATTGGTTAATACATTCTTAGCCTTCTGAAGATGACGGTGCATCTGAAGAATACGATTGAAACCTTGGCGATTCTTTTGTACGTGATCTAAGTCTGCTTGGGCCAACGCAGTCTTTTGCGCCTTAGCCTTATCAGACTTTACGGTATCAATCTTCTTTTGATGAGATGCAGCCAAATGTTGGTTATAACCACTGATACTAGGATTGGTGCCATTGCGAATCGTGCTATTGATGTACGTCTTCAATGGAAGTTGATGTTGACCAACTGCACCAAATGCATCTTCCTTGGTCGCCTTATGCAACGTTGCTGCAGCTTTCATATGCTTAGCGAACTTTTGCTGATCCTTTGGATCATAATCCATCTTATCAAGAGGGTGTTCAGTAGAGATCAGATGGACATCTTTGTGCTTTTTAAATGATTTTAATTCAGGTGCATATTGCGCTTTCATATCCTGCATGGTCTTACCCTTGTATGCAGTATGAACAGCAACACCAATGTGAGAATTTAATGCGGCCTTGCCATGTTCCGAGTTCTTATCTGCACCATATGTGATCGTATTTGGCGTAAACTTTACCTTGCTACCATGGACCTGAACATCACCCTTAGTATGCATGATGTCACCTTGGTAGACACCCTTCTTAGGAGTCGTCTTAGGCAGGTGTTCCAGTGCAGCCTTCAGCTTCTCTACAAGACCAGGAGCGTGTCCATGGTTCTTCTCAATATCTTCAGGCGTGTAGTTGATCTTGGGATTCTTGTTGAATGCAGACTTAGTAGCAACGAAGAACTTACCATTCTCAGGATTAGTACCAAAGATAACCGAAGGCGAACCATCATACTTCATGGTCACCTTGGTTGCATTCTCCTTGCCGGTTAGGCGGTCATGCACATCCTTCAGGTTATGGTAAGCATGTGAGAAACCAGCCGAACCACCATGAATCACGTGGTCTTCGGCGTGTTCGAGATGCTTAAGCTTCTCTTCACTGGCTTCTTCTGCTAGGAAATCTTTAAATGTGGTCATTATGGGTTTCTCTTCATGCGATGCTTTTTAATTACATCAATAGCTTGTTTAATAGTCCTTTTTAAAAGTTTTCCTTCACCAGCTATAAGACGGATGTCTTGCATAGTAATAGGATTGCCCTTGTGGTCTACATGCTGTTCAGAGACAAAATGTTTAAATGTTTTCATCGTACTGTTTTTACCGATCCATCAGAATTTACAAAATACGCCTCAAACGTAATATCAGGATATTCATTCTTCAATGAAAGGAATGCATGAAGATTGCTAGGAGCATCGTCAAACAACCTAAGCTTTACGTAGTTTTTAGTATTTATATATTTCCGAAAGATGATCTTCTTGGCCTCAGCCGATGAGTCGATCTTGAGGTTGCCAGCCCGTTCAACATGGATCTGGTCGATAGGAAGACCATGGTCACGGAACGTCTGTAGGAAGATATCCTTGTTATCAAAATCGGCACGAGCGGTGCAGATGATCACGCGACTGTGTGGATTCTTCTTAGAGTTGGCAAATATGATCTTAGCCTTGGCAACCATGCGAGCAATCGGCGTCGATGTCTTACGAAACACCTCAGCGTTGGCAAACTCGCCATAGTCGTACGTTTCACCATCCTGCCGCTTGTAGGTATTGAACTCCTGGTTATCTAGCATACGGACAACCTTGCCATCCTTCATGACAGCAACCTTGGCCTTTGTATGGAACAGCGTCTCATCGATATCGAATATCGTAAGGGTACCTGCACCAATGAACTCTCTGAATCGTTTCTTTATCATGGTTCATCCTACAACGTTTTCGAAATAATGTACACTATAAAAAGCATGCCAGGTTCAAATTTTTTTCGATAATTTTAACCGACTTACCATCCACGGGAGCAATGTTGAACGGCGATTTTTTGGCAGATGGAATGCTAAATTGCATTTCAAACGTAAACTGGTAATTACCACCGCCTTTGTACTGAACGCGGGCTCTGTAAGTTGCATTTGCTGCTGTACCGAATCTTGGAACATCTTTAAACTTGAGCGGATTGCTTCTACCCATAAGATAGAATCCATGGGTTCCTACGTTTACATAATAAGTATCTTTCTTTACATAATAGTCTTCAATCTTTGTAGCAGGTATAGATCCTTTAATGTCTTTGAATAGAACTTTATCTCTTTCATACATTTCTCTATTAGACATATTACCAAAAAAAGCTTTCCATTCATCATCTTTATCACGTTTTGCTGGTTTTTCAGACCATTGTTTTTTAATAATATCAAATACACCTACTTCGTATGCTAGATCTTTAATGAATAATTTTTCATCATCAGTGGATTTAATATCTCCAAATTTCCATGGATTTTGTTTGTCTGAAGAATCATATTTTATGACAAGAGAACCTGCAGATGCTGCAGATATTTTAAGCTCGCAACCGGATGTTTTTCCATTTTTAGAAATAATAAGATCTGGTTGATCGTGGCCTGCACCCGCTGGCACAAAATTTTTAGGGACTATATTATACTTTTTTAATAAATCACTTGCATTTATCTCGTATTGAAAACCTTGTTGAGCGGCCATAAAATAACTCCTTTCGTCTATTTATTAGACAAAAGAAAACCGGCCCAAGTATTGCTACCGGGCCGGTTTGTATCAAAACTATAACAAAAATTTATTCATTAATTTTATGATTACTAAGATCTACATCTGGATTAATATGCTTTTTAGCATAGGCATGCACAACTTTTGGATCTTTGTGGCTAAGATGAATTACTGGATTGCCGCCGCCTGGGCCATCGTAAGTATGGACCTTTGCTTTAATTCCTTTTGAATTAGCATGCTTTACAAGCTTGTCAACCGCAGCATTGCCATGTTCACCAGAAACGTCAAATTCATATTTTGATTCTTTTAGAGCTAGAGAAAGTTCTAGGCCCTCATTGATTGAAATATTAGTAAACCCGCGCACTTTTTCTTTGTTGATTTGTTCAGAAATGTATTTTGCGTAGTTCTCAGTTGACATTAGTAATCTCCATAGTGGTAGGCTTTAATATGTTTTATTTATATTAAATCCAATCTGGAGTTTCACGGTTCTTCCACTTATGCATAGAGGCCTTACCATACCTATAGTAATTACGGTAGTTAGCAATAGGCTCATCGCCTATCTTGTATTGCACATCCATACACGAAGGCATAGGAGTCATATCCCACTCTTTAAGGTTCAGTGGAGGAGATGCAATGGGAACACCGAGCTTGGTTATAGTTGCGTGTTGCTTACCATAACGGTAAGTATACTCAGTGCCGAGAGCAAAGAGATGATCGACCAGCCAGTTATAGTTTTCCACTGCCTGTCTTGCCCAAATAGCACTTGGATGATTGATATGAGTAGCACTATAGAGAATGAAATCACGGTCATCATTTAGTTTGTATACCTTTTTCTTGCGTGCGCCAGATGTATCGATAAACATGACACCGTCAAGTACGCGATGAGCAGTGGATAGTAGTTGAGCAGTCTCAAGAATCATCTTGACAACATGCTTGTCTACCATCCACTCCGCACACTGTCGGGGATCTTCATGTAGATAGAAAATATTCAAAACCAATCCTTACCATTCAACATTTCATCACGTTCTTCATCAGTACTCTTATTAGTTATAATCAAATAGCTAGTTAATGTACACAACAAAATGATGAAGATGAAAAGATAATTATGGCTTGACATAACGATCATTTGTGCCTTTCCAGACCTTGATACCGGCTCCATCATATTCCCAGTCACGTTGGCTAGGATCGATTTCCTTTAATTCCGGATTCGGTTTGTTGTAATCGATTACATTGACCCATCCAAGTTTCTGTTCATCAGTCCAGTCTTTGAAGTGTGGGTTGTCCTCATCGTATAGACACAGATACTCTTTGGTATCAATCTCACGAGCAGATGTAATCATCTCATCAATATGAAGTTGTGAAAACTCATGAAATTTGCCATCAAAGTTCATGCTAACTTCATCCTTAGCGTGTTCAGCACACTCTGCCTCAACGACATAGCGCAGTCGGAATACGCTAATGGTTTCTACAAGATACTTAGGCATCGAAGGTGGGCAGTTCATCGAATTCTACGGTACCAGGAATCGAGTGCCAATCGATGACCTTTTCAATCGCCTTGATCATTTCGCCAATCTGCTTGCGATCTTCAGTTGGGTTAAAGTCAAACACTGCAGTCGTGCCCTTAATGTAGTCCTCAAGCAAACCAGAGCGAGTCTGAAAGAGTGTATCGACTACAATCTGGTCGACAGTTTCGTGGTCAAGTTCAATAGTATGCTTCATATTCATTCTCCTACCATTCAGGTCCAAAAGATTTGTCCGTTTTTTCATATACTTGAAACCAATCACATCCATATGCCGGACAAATATAGATGTTATCGGGAAGGTCATTGTCGTCTTTGGCGCCGCTTTCACCACAGATGAAGTAGATGCCACCAAGTTTTTCTATAAGGCCGATGTGCTTGACCATTGCGTAAACTTGACGCAGTTTACGCAACTCTCCTTCATATGCCTCAGTCTCAAGATTCACTGACATCTCCATATATAGATCGAGTTACGCGTCTTAAACCGAACATACTCTGCACCATCTTCCCTGGTGTGTTCTTCAAGGATCTCTGTGATAGGCGTAGTCATCCACCAGTCGTGATGATCGTAGCTACGAGCATAAATTGAGCCAACTCTCATCGCCGCACCTACTTTTGGCCGAGCGTTATTTTCGATAATTTTATCTATTAGTTTATGGTTTTCGTCCCAAATAGGAGTAATGGCATCACTCATGCCGCCTCGATCACCAGCACCATCGCCTTCGCGTTCTAAAGAGTATCGCATTCTACGACCTTTCTATAACGATTAAAAGTTCCATCTGCTTCTCCAACCATGATCTCATCGAGATGCTTGTTCTTGGCGAGGATATACTGCTCGTGCTCAGCAACCACACGAGCAGCTTCACGAAGCTTACGCATCACAGCATTGGCGATACCAAACTTATTGCGGTTGGTATTGATAGCATCTTCAACAGCCGCTGCACAAGCATTGTACAGTTCGTCAGGAAGCTCCCAGCTGAGTTCAGTAAAGTTATGGATAGCACCTACCCGACGTAGATACTCCTGGCCACCATCAACCGAGATAGCACCACATGTACAAGTCACAAAGTCATGACGGTTCTTCGAGAAGATATCTTCTCCACACTTGTGGCATACTACACGGTTCTCGATAATCATTGCACGACTCCAGAGGTCAGGAAGCTGTACAGTGCATCGTACAGATCCATCTTGTTGTCACCAAAGTTCCAGAACAGAATGAAGAACCAACCGATCCATCCCATACCTGCCTGTACGTTCACGTGCTTGTTTTCCATTATACCAAAATCCCAGTAGTTTGCTTGATGTATTCCTTGGCAACGGCATCGAAGGTTTTGACGACACAGATGACATGTGCATGGACGAACTCAATCTTATAGTCCGGACCAGCAGTCAGGACGTACGGTGCAAGACCAAAACCTTGCTGACCCATCATAACCGCATGCGGCTTGCTGATCGTGTACACGCCCTGTGAACGGTCCACATCGGAGAGTCGACCAACGACTTCATCTCCGCCAAGAATCTTGAGAGTGACAATGTCACCGACCTTATAAGGTGTTTCAATAATCATAATGTTTCCTTATAGACCAAGTGACTTGTACGTGAACGACAACGGTTTGGTTCCGTTTGCCACCTCGGTCCGAAGGAAGTCTTCGAACATTTCGAAATAATACGCCGCATCCTCATGGTCGGTTTCGTTGAGAGCAACTCGTGCATTCTTGACATAATCGATAAGAGAGCGAAGAGGTACATTCTGACTATCACCGAGCGCAGCCGAATGAGTCTTGCCAGGACGTTGGTTCATAATAATCTCCACTTGTTATTATTCACAGTACGATATTTTGGATAATTTGTACACAACTATTTTAGCCCCGGCGCATCTTAGCAATCTCTTCAGCATCCTCCTGACTGAAGACAGGAACCATGTTGGACTTATGCATAGTGGCAATACCTAGCAACTTATCGCCTGTGTAGACGTTTGGCTTCTTGGCAAATGTGACACCAGTGTCGGTCTGTGATGGATAGCGTTCACGGTGGTTGGATACATTATACTCTGGCAACGGTGTGCCACGGAGCTTTGGCTTGTACTTTCCCTGACAATACGCAATGTACTCGTCTAGAGTCTTTGGCGCTGTACCAAGCCGCTTGTTGAACTTGCAGTCATCACGCCAATCAATATAGTACTTATGGTACTGCGTGGCACTAGTCTTGGTCTTTCGTACACGCGTATTAGTGGTGGTGTAAGCAGGACCTAAAAGATGCATTGTCATAGTAATCTCCACAAAGATACGATGGTGGAAGGCGGTCCACTGAGGGAATTTACAGAGCCGAAGCCCAACCCAATTTACGAAAGACCATTCGTGCCTTTCACCATCGTATAAGCCAATGTACCATATATTTCATAATATGTACACAACTATTTTAGCTATGCACGCATTAAATTACATTGCTGCCACTTTATTCATTATAGCCAGAACCTTTTCAGGTGACTGCCAACCGACAACCGTATCGCCATGACCCAGTTGAACCCAGTTGCCATCAGCATCCCATGCAGCGACTTCAACAGAGGTAAAACCGTCTTCCGAATTACCATCGCTATAAGTGCCGTCACCCATAGCCACAGAGACACTGTAGCCATTAGCGAACGTCATAGAGAAGTTACCGTTAGCTACTTTGTTACCAAACTTATTCATTCGAACATTAAACATTTTCAATCTCCTTAGCTTATTATTCATATTAGCATACTTTTGATAATATGTACACAACTATTTTGAGTAGGAGTAAAATTCTTTGAGTTCGTCGGTCATCTCGACGTAGACAGGAATAGTCTGGTATCCACGATTCTCCCAGTACTCGGTCAAACCTTCTGTCTCGAAGGTTTGACCGAAGATCTTGAATCCGAACTTGCCGTCACCGACGACTGCGTATGCAATCTGTTGCATTAGATAACCTTTCCGTCCAGAACGAGTCACCACACTGTAGTTAGGGTGAATGCCACTCGTGGCATTTGTGAGAGGTATAACCTTAGGACCGTCTGGCCTTTCAGTTTGGAGCTTAACGTTTCGACAACCTTCCATCAGATAACCTTTCCGTCCAGAACGAAGTAACCGCCAAACTTCTCATCAGCATGAAACACCAGGATACCGTCATTCATGAGGATCTGCAGAGGAGCTTCACCCTGAGCATTTGCAGAACCACCGAGGCGTGCAAAGTACTCTTCGACCGTGTAGTGCTTGATCAGGGCCTTGACGAACTTCGCTTTGGTGACCGGACCACGATGCTTGAAGCGAGCAACGAACTTACGACCTTCGTAGTAGTTATCAGCGTGCGGCTGATAGTGGAGGTAGCCGCCGTGGTAGCTGAGAGTTTCCTTGGTGAACTTGGTCATGACAATCTCCTTAGCTTATTATTCATATTAGCACATAACGCATAATATGTACACAACTATTTTCAAAAGAATGAAATTAGTTTTTAGGGTATTTTGGTTTCCATTGGATTTGATCGGGGATAGATTCGATATATTCGGCCATTTGTTTGACGAATTTCCGGCGAGGTTTTCCGTTGAGGATAACGTCGGCAATTCGGGCGGCGACGAGTGTGTCGCGGTGGTTGTAGTTGTTTTGATGGAAAACAACCGCGTCGATTTCGGGGTGTTGGTTGATATAGTTGACCAGGGTTTGAATGTCGGGGAATTGTGGTGAGATAGTGGAGATATTGTTGTTATTGATATCGAAATAATGAAGGGTGTACATGTTTTTTCTCCTTGGCTAACTATACCAAGGTACACCTATTTCGATATATTGTACATAAAAAAGGGGATGACCCGAAAGTCATCCCCAAATGCGTGTGACAGGAGGAACCCCACCTGTAATCCCGTCTATTCCATTCGTCAATTAAGACTCTTGCCTACTTACACAGTTGAAACTGTATATCCACGCACCACATAGTGTACAGTTATTTATACAAGTTAATAACTGGAAGTTAGTATTTTTGCAGTATTAACTAAAAAAAATGTTGGGGTTTCACCATCGAATCCACCACCAAAGTTGAGATGCCGAACCAGTTCCTTGGCTTCCTTCATCCCCAAACCACATTTGATAATCTGGTTTGTCTTGGTCTCGACGATATCACCACCGATCTCAACGTAGCCGACAAGAGTGTCTGCCATTACCATATGTTCATTTACGATTTTGTAGTTAACCATTGATCTTCTCCCATACAATACCAAAACAAAGCTCTTGCATCTTACGATGAAACCGATTAGGAACCCGGTGATCCTCGACCATCCAGTAGGTACCAGGATGGAGTTGACATCTCCACTTGTATACCGGCTGTTTTATGACCGACCACTGTGGCTCGGGTTTGACAGATATCTTCTCCCAATCCATCTACTTGAATCCTGCAAATTTTATCTTATCAAACTTGGTTGCAGGCTTGTAGTCGTTCTCATACCGCTGGCCGGTCGTTGACTTATCGAAGATAGGTGTATCATCCATAAGATCGGTCTGTGCAGACTCCTCAGTGTTGTACAACTTCATCTTAGAGTAGTCAACACCGATAACGAACCGTTTGTGCATCTCAGGATCGCCGTAACGGTTCTTCAGCTGCTTGACCATGATCTGGCCGAGTTGTTTCAGTTCGTCACTCGAGATAAGTGCAAACATGAAGTCGGCCGTAGCTGGCAGACCGAACGACTCAGAGGTATCCTCTAGACCAACATCGGATGATGAGAAGCCCGTACGAGTTGTCTGAGTAGCCGACATGATAGGAACGTTACACTCTACAGCCAAACCACGAAGCTCCTCAGCGATCGCCTTGATCATCGTGTACGAGTTGACGTTAGAACCTGCCTTGATACGTGACGAGGTGCAGATGTTCAGATAGTCGATGTAGATCATGTCAGGTACAAAGTTCTTCTTGATCTTCAACTCATTGATGAGGTGACGGAAGTTAGCCGAACCTGCACATGCAGTAGGATACTCCTTGACGATCAGCTTGCCTTTGGCGCGTTGTTTGACACGACTCATGTGTTTGTCATACGATGGCTTAGTAAGCTCACGGAGATCGTCTGTGGTCATACCAAGGAGGTTGGTATCAATACGTTCAGCAATCTTCTCCTCAGCCATTTCCATGGTGATGTATAGGACGTTGAGACCAGCCATAAGGTTGCCAGCAGCGCAGTGACACATGAACAGAGACTTACCTACACCAGTACCGGCAAGAGCAATGTTCAGAGTCTTACGCGGAAGGCCACCCTTCGTGATCTTGTTGAAGAAGTCCAGATCGAACGGGATCTTCACCTCGGTACGATGGTAGAACTCGTATCGATCATCAGAGTCATCTAGAAAGTCATGGCCGATACTCTGATCGAATGACACAGCCAGTGCATCTGTAAGGATCTGAGGAATAGAACCAACCGAGATGCCATCCTTGCTGCGATTGTCATCAACTAGCTTGATCGACTCCATGAGAGCATTATAAAGAGCCTTGTCCTTACAGAACTTCTCAGTGGAGTCGATCAACCATGCCACATCACGATCATCACTCTTGGCCAGTTCAGAGATAATGCCTTCGGCACTCTTGAACTGGTCATCGGTTAGTCCAGTCTTGTTGCCAAGATCAATACTCAACGCCTCCTTAGAGGGGAAGGTACTGTACTTGGCAACATAAGACTCGACGAGTTCGAAAATGGTACGATCAACGTTATCAGTGAAATAGTCAGACTTCAAGAATGGAATTACTTTGCGAGCATACTCCTCATTGTTTACAAGATTTCCAAAGATAACGTTTTCGATTTTCATCAGTCGTCTTCCTCCAGTTCCAGATCTTCAATAACATCTTCACTCTGCATGATAGAACCAGCAGCTACAGCATACTTTTTCTCAATGAACTCATTGAACTTTGGGCACAGCAGGATAGGATGCCAGAAGCCGAACGCATATGTATCGGCCATACGATAGTTCTTAGCATCAATCTCACCGGTTTCCATATCGACCTTCTGGAACCAGCCAACCTTTGGCTTGATCACATGACCAGACTCGATAGCCATGTCCATAAGACCAGACCACTTACTGATACCCTTGTCCCATGATACCTCGATAGGAATCTTGGACTTCTCCTTGACGAACCGGCTCTTCTCGACGTTGATGATGAAGTTGTATCCGGTAACTTCCTTACCGTCCTTCTCCTGTTGACGGCCGATGATAAAGATGTTGTCAGCTGAGTAGTAGATGCCAGTACCACCGCTCACGACCGCCTTAGAGTACATCTCCTGAGTCTGGTAGGTGTGGTTGACCACGACCAAAGGAATGTCCTTTAGGTTGAGGTGTGGGGTGACCATACGGAACAGAGACTTGAGTTGCTTGGCACGAGTCATGTCGGCAGCAGAGTTCTGCTTCAGAGCATCCTCGACTTCCTTCTTAGATGCAAGGTTGCCAACCGAATCGATCACGATGATGACATGATCACCACGCTTGATCTCCTCGAACTGATGCATGATGTCAAACTTAAGCTGTTCAACGTCGGTGATAGGCGTGTGAAGGACACGAGAGGTATCGATACCGAACGAGTCGAAGTATGACTGTGGAGTACCGAACTCAGAGTCATAGAAGAGCATGACTGCATCTGCATACTTGTCCATGTATGCCTTGGCCATGAGCAGACTGAACGAGGTCTTGAAGTGCTTCGATGGACCTGCCCAGATAGTGAGACCTGGCACAAAACCGCCATTGATCTTACCACTCAGAGCGATGTTGATGGCAGGAACCGTAGTTGCAACCATATCCTTGGCATTGAAGAACTTAGAGTCCGCTAGGATATCTGAGTCCTTGATAGTTGTATTCTTGCGAAGTTTATTTAGTAGATCCGACATATGTTCTCCTTATATTCTCAGTATAACACGAATTACGAATAATGTACATCAGTTATTTAAAAAGATCACATTTTTCCCAAGGCAGATAGGATTTGCCAAAGTGACCGTAATTAGTAGTAGATGTATAGATTGGTCTAAATAAGTCAAAATGTTTAATAATTCCCTTTGGAGTTAGATCAACATTTTTGATAATCCATTCTGTTAATTCCCTGCTGTGCCTATCGCTCTCGACATATACAGACATAGGTTGCGCAATCCCGATTGCATAACTTAATTGTACTGTTGCCCAATTTGCTTTATTACTTGCTACGATATTTTTAGCAAGATACCGAGCCATATACGCAGCCGATCTATCTACTTTAGTAGGATCCTTGCCGCTAAACGCACCTCCACCATGAGGTGCATAACCGCCATATGTATCAACAATGATCTTACGGCCTGTCAGTCCGGTATCTCCATCTGGTCCACCAATTACAAACCGCCCGGTTGGATTGATTAAAAACTTAGTTTTATCGTCAATCAAATCTTTTGGAAACAACTCTCTAATAAGATTTTCAATTGCGAACCGTAATTCGTTAAGTTGTACATCACGGTGATGTTGAGTAGAACAAACAATCTTGTCAATTCTTTTGACTGTAGCATCATTATTATATTCTATAGTGACTTGACTTTTTGCGTCAGGCTCAAGCCAATCAATTGTTCCTAATTTTCGAGCATTTGATAATGCATCAACAATTTTATGACTATAATAAAGTGCAGCTGGCATATAGTTGTCAGTTTCGTTACATGCATATCCAAACATCAGTCCTTGATCGCCAGCACCAAAATTATCAGTTCCTAGTGCAATATCAGGACTTTGACCGTGCATTAAGTTAGTAATTTTTACATTTCGCCAATCAAATCCTTCTTGTTCATAACCAATATTTTTGATAACTTCGCGTACAACATTATCTACATCTAAAGAATTTAGTTCTCCTTTATACTCGCCAGCAACAATCACCTGGTTAGTAGTAACTAATGTTTCACATGCACACCTATATGAAGTGTCTTGATTACTCATGAGTAAATCTAATATGCTATCGCTAATAAGATCTGCAACTTTATCCGGGTGACCTTCTGACACGGATTCACTAGTAAATAAATATGACATATGTTCTCCTTATTATGATGCAAGAATCTTATTTAGTTTTGCAATAAACATGTCAATCTTCTTGCCACGATCTGGCCAATTGATGATAGGATTCTTGTCTGCATCCTTCTTCAAATTAGTAAGAAGTGGCATAATTGCATTGTACATTGCCGTTGCCTTATCATTACCTTCTTGTTTGATCTCCTCCTCTGAGGAGGTGGTAAATCCAAAGTCAAAGTCATCTAGTTCTGTAATATCACTCATGAAAACCAGTCCTCCAATGTTGCACGTTTCTCTACGTGCCAGCCGATAGTGTTGATGATTGACTCAATAGGCTTGATGTACGCCTTGTCAAATTGCAGTTCACGGTCGATGAACGGACCAATACCGAACTCCTTAGGAAGTGTTGATGGGCAAGAGATGACATGCTCCTTGGACGGATTTGGCTTCTTAAGGTAGGCGTACTTGATCTTTTCACCTGAACCAATGGTTTCATATTTATTCTGAAGCTTGAGGTCCTTGATAATTTTATTGTAGACCACTGCACCACGGACGTGGATTGGACAACCAGACTGGAATTGACCGGCAATGAAGTACTTGTCCATGTCCTTGACCGAACTGGTGAATGCAATCTCCTCGAAAGGAAGCGTATTGAACAGGTTGCGGAAGTCAGCAACATACTTGTGCAGTACCTGTTCACTTTCGTTCATGATGATCTCAAGGGACTTCTTAATGGCATCACGGCAAGATGGAGGAGTCGATGAACGAACCGCCTCGATGCCCATCATCTTCAGCTTCGGCTTGTCGTACTGAACACCCTCAGAGTTCCAGACATTGAGGATGTACATCTTCTTTGCCTTCCAGATACCCTTGTTGGCGATGTTCTCACGCTTCATCTGCATCTTCTGTGCATAGGCATGCATGTTGTCGGCAAGTTCCTGATAGGCACGGTCGATGAACGGCTCGATCTTCTGCTTACATGCCTCATCGATGAACTTCACAAGTTCTACATCAGGTGCACCGTTAGGATACATCATATGGACAAGATAGTCTAGTGTAATGTAGATTGAGTCGGTATCAGATGCGATCACATAGTCCATGTTCTCGGTCTTGAAGAGACGGTTGAGGTACTCATTCATCTTCTTCTCAATCCAACGGATGGACAACTGACCGGACATGGTGATGGCCTCGGCGTGGTTGATATCGAACCAGCGGAAGTACTTGTTACCAAGTGCACCGTAAGCTGAGTTCAACTGGATCTTCTTGGCCATCTGCATGTTATCAAGACGTGCAATCTCCTTGAGTAGATCTTTGTTCTTAGTCTTTTCATACTCCTTCTTGACCTCGATCATCTCCTTCTTGTAACGGACACGATCGTTGTACATACGTTCCATAAGAGATGGAAGGAACCCACGCTTGTCCTTTGAATACAAACAAAGGTTGGCGGCGAGAGCACAGTTCGTCTTATCAAGATAGTCACCGAACTTCTCTGCGCCGCCAACAAGTAGGTCGTCAACCGTCACCTTATCGTTCAAACGAGTAACAAACGTCTCCGGAGAGATGTTGTACTGCATAATAAGGTGGGGATAAAGGGAATTAAGATCGAACGACACAACCCACTTACTCAAACCGGTCTTTGGCTCCTTGACATGGCCGCCGACAAGTATAGAATCATTTGTCTTACCGAATGGGTTGACAACAATTTTACGATCCATGAGATAGTTGTGGGTGATAACATCCCACTGCTTCACGGATGCCAGACAGTCATTGTAGTTGATCTTAGCATCGTATGCCATGGCATAGACCAGTTCGATCAGCTTCAGTTTGTCCTCTAGCTTCTCCACAATCTCAACGTCGTGGATGTTGTACTCCATGTACTTTTGAAAGTTCTTCAACCGAAGGTCATCGAGACCTTCGTACTCGGAGTAGTCAAGCTTGGGCATATCAAGTTCAACGGAACCGATATGATCGAGCTTGTACGACTCACGAGTAACGTATGTGAACTTCTTATAAAGTTGCATGTAGTCGAGGACAGCAACACCTACTGGTGTGTATGCTACATTGGTGCGGCCGCGGATCTCGACTTTATAGTCCCTGAGGATTCCCCAAGGGCTAAGACGATTGGCTGCATCATCGCCGAGAACACGCTTGATACGGTTGATAATGTACGGGATGTCGAAGAACTCGATGTTCCAGCCGGTGACAACGTCAGGATTAAACTCTGGTCCTGACCAGACACCGAGGAAAGACTCCAGGAGTGCAGACTCGTCTTTGCATTTGAAGTATGTGACATTAGATTTGTGCTCCTTATATTCACCGCAACCAAAGGAAATCTTGTTACCATTGCGGCCGATGGTAATAGCTGTAATCTCATTCTGAGCTATAGAGATATCAGGGAAACCACCATCAATGGCCGTCTCAATATCGATAGAACAAACAGAAACCTGGGCCGGATCATAGTTGATCTGCCCTCGATAGTTATCATATATGTACAGGTATGCAAAGTCGCTGAGACCATAGATCTTCATGCCACTCACATTATCGTACTGGTTGAGGAACTCACGCGCCTCATACATAGAGTCAAAGTCTACGCGCCCGACATACTCACCCTTCAGGTTGGTATAGTCGGTAGATTTATTAGAAGGAATAAATAGATACGGCTTATACTTGGTGGAAAACTTGTACGGCGTACCGTCCTTGATTCCACGGACCAGAATATTACCCTTGTGCCGTGTGATATTGGTGTAAAAATTCATGATGTCTCCTTGACCAATATTAAGTATAGCACAGGTATGAATATATGTACATACATAAAGGAATAAAAGATGAAGTTGACTGATAATTTTTCTCTAGAAGAAATGATTGTTTCTCCTACAGCTAAGAGACTAGGTCTTAGCAACACACCTACACCAGAACACGTCGAGAACATGAGATATTGTTGTGAAAAGATTCTGGAACCAGTTCGTGCACACTTTGGTGCAGTAACAATCAACTCTTCGTACCGTGCACCACTAGTCAACAAGGCGGTTGGTGGGTCAAAGACATCACAGCATGTCAATGGACAGGCAATTGACTTCGAAGTCAAGGGTGTTGACAATAAGAAGGTTGCTGACTGGGTTGCCGATAACCTAGAGTTTGACCAGGTAATCTTAGAGTTCTATACGAGTGGTGATAAGAATTCTGGTTGGGTCCATGCCTCGATTAAGAAGGCCGGCGGAAACCGCAAGATGCGTATGATTGCCAGTAAGTCTAAGGCCGGTGGTACTACGTACACTCAGGTGAAGGATTTTGATCCCTCGACGCTTCCAGGTCGAACTGGCGCAGCGTCTCCTGCAACAACTGGTCAAGTAACTGTTGTGCAGACTGCTCAAAAGGCAACTCCATCTGGTCTTGGTCCATTGGCTTCTCTCCAAACTAAGTGTGGTGTGTCTGCTGACGGTAAGTGGGGACCTGGTACTTATAAGGCGGCTAGAAACTACTTCAAACTAACCAACGGCCAGGCAGCACACTTCTTCGGTCAGTGTGCTCATGAATCAGGCAACTTCAAGGTGTTCTCGGAGAACCTCAACTACTCAGCTGAAGGCCTATCGACAATCTTCAAGAAGTACTTTACAAGTGTTGCTGTAGCACAGCCATATGCTCGTAAGCCTGAGAAGATTGCCAATAAGGTATATGCTAATCGGATGGGGAACGGGGCAGAAGCCTCTGGAGATGGCTGGAAGTTTCGTGGTCGAGGCCCGATCCAACTGACCGGGAAAGACAACTATACAGCTTTTGCCGCCTCAGTTCAACGGCCTGACGTTTTAACAAATCCTGATTTGCTTCTTGGTGAATTGGCATTTGAGTCGGCCCTCTGGTTCTTTAAAAAGAATAATTTGTTTGCGATTGCAGACAAAGGAGTTACCGACGTTGTCATCACACAGATTACAAAACGTGTGAATGGTGGAACGCACGGCTTAGATGATCGACTTAAGAAGACCAAACAGTTTTTTGCTTGGGGATAAGTTGAAGGGGGAGTTTCGGCTCCCCCTTCTTTTTAGTTACTTGTCCTTGCGTTCTGCTAAAAATTCAGCAGTCGAAGGTGTAGACACATCATCTTCTACCTCATCAATTTTGATCTTCTTTGGCTTCTTATGTTCTGGGATAATTGATTCCAGAGCAATCTTGAGAATGCCATTGAGCAGCGAGGCGCCGCAGATCTCTACGTTATCAGCAAGATTGAACGTACGCGTGAATGGACGCATTGCAAGGCCCTGATATAGCATAGCTGGCCAGGTCCATTCGCCATCCGAATCCTGCTGAGCAGGCTCACCCTGGTGGACATTGCTGCCCTTGATGATGAGCTTGTCATCAACCAGTTCGATCTCAAGATCCTGCTTACCAAAACCAGCCACAGCCATTTCGATAACGTACTTGTTCTCATCAATCTTCTTGATATTGTACGGAGGATAGTTTTGAGCAATCTTTAGTGACTGCTCGGTTGCTTCGGCGAACCTCTTCATGATAGGATCAAATCCTACAAAGAAACGGTCGAAAGGCTTTGTATCAAACATATTCATTCTCCCTACTTGCAGCGACCAAGCAGATCACGGTTTGTGAAATACTCAGATGGAGTCAGAACCAGGTCATGATTCTTGTCTGCATACTTGAACATCTTAGTATCGGTCTTGCACTCGGCAAGACGAAGTTCTTCAAGTGTGAGGGTTGCATTGCTGTCAGCATCGAGACGGTCGAAGAGATCTACCTTCCACGAGGTAGCTGCTGCTGGCGTTGTCATGAGAGTTGCGGCCACGAGACCGAGAATTACACTTTTCATATATGCTCCTATTAAGCGAGTTTAGATTTGGCCACCCATTAGGCGTGACCGGTAGTATTTATACGAGTTACTTAGCTTTCTTGATACGTTCGCGAAGATCGGTTGAACTAAAATCTCCATAACAAAAAAAACAGTAGGGCAAAGAAAATTACAAAACCAAGACAACCCACTTTAGGCATGCCATCAAACGGTTCACGTTGATGAGGGTGATTCATAATATAACCTTTCACATTAGACGTTGTAAGCATTCCACTTATAGAAGAGGCCGACTTCACGGCCATACGCCTCGATCTCCCAAGGAGAATCGAAGTAGGCATCTTCCTTAGCCTTCGGCTTCCAGATCGTACCCTGCCAGCGGTTGTGCATATTGTGGCCACCACGTGAGGCAACGAAAATACCTGTCTGAAGTTCGTTCTTGGCATGCTGCTTGACATGCACCATCTCGTGACCGAGAGTCTTGATCATCTCGTTGATGTCTTGATACTTGAGGCCGATGGTGAACCATCGTGGGTTGCGAATACCGTCCTCATTGACGCACTCACCGTCGATGTCAATGCCTTTGCGGACCTCGATGTTGATCTTGAGGTTGCGAACCATCCTAGGATCCATGAGCTGCTCAGCGAAGAACCTGGCGGCCGCATCAAGCATGGCCTTTTCGTTCCGCTTGCCGACCATACCGGTGATACTGATTTCCACGTTGTCATCCTTCATCATCATAGGTTAACCCTATCATGCTTTGGGATTATTGTACACAACTAATTTGCGGTGATGGAAACTATTTTGCCTTCGGTCCGTCGGTATCGGCCGTAGATTCCTTCTTCTTCAGAATCTTATCAAAACCACCCATCTCGAAATCGAGTTTGAAAACCTTGAGAATTTCAATCTTTAGACTTATAATCACTGTGATCCTCCTTGATCTGCAACACGACGATAACCTTCTGGTTCAACCGAATGAGATCGTTGTCCAACATGCGGATACGATCGATCAATGCAATCAGAATAACATTGGTTTCGCCTATCAGTGGCATCAGTCTATCGGTGACAAATTTATAGATGAACCACACGAAGTAGCCCATGCCGACAGCGGCAACGATAGGGAATCCGTAAAGCTTTACGAACCCCGTAATTAACTGCAAATCCATCAGTCCCTCCGAGCATCGTTCTTCCCGTCTGCTCGTGCGATTCGGTCTAGGTCTGGTTTAAGACCTAAAGCTGAACTTACAACTGCATCCACCCGGATTATATCATGGTTCATTGTCTTGACTCTGTTGTCAAGTCCCATAATAATACCCTGCATTCCCTTGATTGCCTTAACGACGCTCTCGAGAATGTAATTGATGACAAAATAAACGAAAACCCCACCGAGCAATGCTGCTGCGATGGGGAATCCGACATCACCAATAAGTTTGAATATAGTATCGTAACCCATACAGTTATTTATGCATCAAATCTCCTCAAAGCCAAACGAAGCGCAACGATAGCGTTCGCCGTTATCCATCTCAACGATATCACCAACCGACATCGAAGAGCAACGACCAAGCTTAACGACCAACTCAGGCTGTTCCCAGAGGTTCATCAGACGGAAGGCATCTTCCATATCATTGGCATAAACGTCAGCAACACGGGTGTAGTACTGAAAGTTCTCAGCCTTGAACATCGAGTCGAACGAACGATCAAAGTATGCCTTGATCTTCGGACTGGTTTCGCCGCTGTTGATCATCCAAAATTCTGCATCGGTAAGCTGGATTTGGTAAACCTTGATCATGTCAATCTCCATTCGTTATTATTCATACTACGACAGTTTTGATAATATGTACATACTAAAATGCGGCCAGGATCACCCAGCCGCATTTTTTTTCAA
>B570J14230_10000017_pt1 | contig 52053 bp, 76 predicted proteins | sample LakMenepilimnion_3_FD_14230 | JGI IMG/M metagenome (IMG submission 14230) | reverse complement strand
CATATTTAGTTCTGTAAACTCTATAATCTACTGTAACTCCTTGAGCATTAGTAACACTTACAGTACCATAAGACCACCCATTTTCAACATTGCTATAAAAAGCATCGTCTGTCGCATCAGCCATTGCTACCACTAAATTCGTAGCAGTATCTTTAAAACCTGTTGCAGTTGTTGGACTTGAAAAAGGCGTAGTATCAGGATAACAAATGTATTTATAATTTAATGTAGAAAAAGTATAATCTCCTATTTGATTTGCTTTTAAAACCCCTGTCAAAGCCTCTATTTGAGCCTCGTTTAATGTTGGATTAGCACTAACGCCATAATATAATTTCCAATACCATATAACAGTTGCAAATGTACTTGTAATTACATTTGATTTTGTGTCAATTGCAGTTGCTTTCCATTCATTAATTGAAGAAACTATTTTTTGAACCGACCCAATATTTACATTTTGAGGGCTTGTATTGCTTATACCTGATTGCAAGACTGTATTTCCGTCTGTAACGTCAATTACAGAAACGCTATTTGCTTGTAAATTAGACGGAGTTGTAAACGCCCAACTAAATGATTTAGCACCACTAATTGTTGTTCCCACTTCAATAGGAGTAGTTTGTGTAATTCCAAACGAAGTGAAAGTTGGATATACATAAGGCGCATATATATTTTGAAATAAATCGTCATAAGTATATCCTGTAATATCTGTACCTATTGGTATATTTTCAACTATTACTGTTGTTGGCGAATCTCCTGCGTAAACACTGCTTCCACCGCCACCGCCACCTGTTACATAGTTTTGTAAAGGTTCTGTTGCGCCATAAACGTCTTTTAGTGTTAGAACTCCTGTTATACCATCTACAAATACTGCTAATGAATTTCCGTTAGGCGATGATATATTCTGTGGTTGTGATTTATTTATTGCCATTATGCTTTTTTTAATTATATTAATATACTTTACTCAAGACGAAATTTCTCGAAAACATTGAATTACCCGCATTGTTAGTGTTCCATTGAGCCGTAATGACTAATGTATTATTTATTGTAGTATCAAAAGTAGTTGTATTTAATAGTGTCAAAACGAATCCCTCAAAACTTGTTCCCGCATTTTTAATATATGAAAACAAACCACCTGACGAAATTGATGCTACGCCTGTTGTTCCTAATGTTCTAATTGTAAATTGTAATATTAGTGTCCAAGATTTTAAAGTAGAAGCGTCTAAAGCAAGAACTCCCGTATCTGCTAAAGGCGCACCCGAAAGTGTTTTTATTCTTATACGTAGGGTCGCAGTTCCGACATTTGAAATAATACCGTCTAAAACCGCATTAAAACTATCTCCTACTGAAAATCCATTTGCAGGTACACTTAATGTACCAACACCAACACCTATTAAAGAACTTTCAACATCAGTTGCCGTTACAGGAGTGCTATCTGTTGTTTGAGCGAATAAACCGCTATTTGGAACAAAAGGCGCATTTTCAAGTACTTTATTTGCGCCAACGCTAACAAAACAACCAACTGTTAAATTATTAGCCGATACGCAGTTCATAAATGTAGTACACGCTTGAGTTGCACATAAATTAGAGCCGATTATCATAGCGTCATCAAAAGTACAAGTGTTATTTAAACACCCCCCTAAAATAGCTGAACAATTGCCAGATGCAGTATTACATATACCACCCCCAATTATCGAATAACAAGCCGATACGGTATTACAAAATCCACCACTAATTATTGAAAAACAATTAGATGCGGTATTACGAATTCCGCTACCAATGAATGAAACACAACCAGATGCGGTATTACAACCGCCACCACTAATTGTTGAAGTAAAACCACTTGCGAGATTATCTCCACCACCACCAATAGTAGCACCTGAATTTGAAGCAGTATTTTGATAACCACCGCCTATTGTTGTTGTTTTGTTAGAAGAAATGTTAGTATAACCACCTCCAATTGTTGAATATTTACCTGAAGCAATATTAGCACAACCTCCTCCAATCATTGAATAAACTCCACTTGCATTATTAAAACCACCGCCACCTACTATTGCGTGTATGTTTGTTGATGAATTACAATATCCACCTACAACTACACTATGTTCGCAAATAGCTTGATTTTTTTCCCCCCCACCTACAATTGAATTAATACCATTTGTAGTGTTTATTGAACCACCACCTATTATTGAATATATACCTAAAGCACAATTAGATTTACCACCGCTAATAGTTGAATAATTACCTTGAGCATTATTCGATAAACCACAACGCTCTGTACTTCCTGTTCCTATCCCTATTTGAAATATACTGCCAACGTAAGGAATTGTCGGTGCATTTACTAACACACCATTTGCTCCAACTACAACGGCACAACCTGCTGATAAATTTTGCGCTGAAAGGCAATTAGTAAATGTAGTACACGCTTGAGTTGCACATAAATTAGAGCCGATTATCATTGCATTGGCATATCCGCACGTTTTGTTTGTAGAACCTCCCAAAATAGCACTATTTAGTCCATCAGCAAGATTCTTATAACCGCCACCAATTGTTGAATAATAATTAGAAGCAGTATTACAATAACCGCCACCAATTGTTATATTTTCCCCTAAACAAGTATTATTACGTTTACCACCTGATATTGTTGAAAATTCAGTTTTAACAGAATTGCAAAAACCTCCTCCAACTAAAGAAAAATTACAACAACTACAATTTTTATAACCACCGCCAATTGTTGAATAAAAAGCAGAAGCAATATTAGTAAAACCACCACCAATTGTTGTAAAAACAGAAGATGATGAATTACAACATCCGCCACCAACTGTTGAACCATCATTTGTGGCGCAATTAAACCTACCACCTGCGATAGTTGAAGAACAACCTGATGCCAAGTTTAAAGTTCCTCCACCAACAGTTGAGCAACGATTAGAAGATATGTTAGAAGCACCCCCTGCAACAGTAGAACAACGTGCTGATGATGTATTAGCTTGTCCTCCACCAACAGTTGTAAATAAACTCGATGAGGTATTACAACAACCGCCACTAATTACAGAATGAGTACCACTTGAAACATTGCTATTACCTCCGCCAATTGTTGAATAACAACTTGAAGCAGTATTAAATTTACCACCACCAATTGTTGAATAATTACCAGTACCACAGTTTAGTAATCCACCACTAATTGTAGATAATCTTCCAGCATTACAACAAGTAATTGCACCAGTTAAATCTCCATTAGTTGTATTTAAAACACCACCAGCAGTATTATGACCAATACCACCACCAATTGTTACTCCCAAAGAGCAACATTCGTTTGTAGGCGATTGAATTATATTTCTTTGACCACCTCCAATAAATGAAAACCTTGAATTTGTAATATTACAAGTTCCACCACTTACTGTTGACCAATGAACATAGGCTTTATTACAAAAACCTCCTCCGACTGTTGAATAATACCCACAAGATTTATTATATAGACCACCGCCAACTATTGAAAAAACACCATAAACTGTATTACTTTTACCACCAATAATTGTTGAAAAACTAGATTGTACTACATTACCAACACCTCCGACAGTTGTTGCGTAACCTCCTACGGCACAATTATTATACCCCCCTCCAATAAACGACCATTGTCCAATAGCTCTATTGTTTTGACCACCTCCTATTGTTGAGCAACTACCTTTGGCATAGTTTCTTGTACCTCCTCCAACCGTAGAAAGTATTTCACAAGAAAGATTTTCGTTTCCACCACTTACTGTTGATTTACAACCACTTGCAGTATTGCAACTACCTCCTCCAATTGTTGATTGACAACCACTCGCAACATTCCCACCTATTACTGGCTGAATAGCATCATTAGTGCCATACTCAAAAGGACTACCAGCACCAATATAAGAACTATAATCAATCCAGTTTGAGTTATTTGAAACAGAATTATCTGTTCCACCCATTGCAACGTTTGCTAAAATGTAAACTTTATTGTTTGCGGGAGTTGAATCGCTTGTTACTGAAACTTGCATACCAAACTTTCTTCGTAAAGTTGGTATTGAGTTCATATTGGCAACTGTGAGCATAGTCATAAGACCACCTGCCCCAAGATTATCTATGTGCGTTGGAAATGTATCACTACTTGCAGTAGTGCCTATACTACTTGTTACGGGTATCGACCCATTTGGATATGCCATACTAAATTATTTTTAAAATATTTTTTCCCAAAATTTTAAAAGAATTGTCCATAGACCACCTAAAACTATACTTCCACCAATCAATTTAGACTTAAAAGTTCTGTCTGATTCAATGTAATCATTATGTTCTTTGACTTGCGTAATCAAACCTATCTGTCCGTATGAGGGGTCGCCAACAATTGTAGTATTTAACTTGGTTGTTGTTTTATCAATAGTTTCTACTTTTAATGATAATTCTTTTAGAATATCTTTTATCCAAGTAATATCTTTTGCATCTACCGTAACGGTTTCTTTAGGTTTTCTTGTCAAAGCCATAATAATATTTTTTTATAATCCTAATTGTTCTAATTGTTTTGCAAGAAGAATATTTTTACCGCTTTTGAATCCATTATAAAAAGCCAAGCCAACTGTTTCTTTATGTTTCATAATAAAACAATTAACGTTAGACACTTCGCAATTTGCTTCGTCAGCGAATATTCCTAATGCTTTTTTCAAGAACGGAGAAGCTAATCCCTCATACCCGAAAAAATCCATTCTTTTGTCCATTATATTCAAAAAAGTAACAGTTTCAACATCTTTGAAGTCATTACACATAGTATAAAAAACATTCCCGTTAATATCGTCAGTAACCTTAATTTGAACATTATCATTTGACGTTATGTATGTTTCTGCATACTTATTAATTCCCGTCATCATAATCTTTTTAACAATTCCCTCAATCATAGTGTTTTAGTTTAAAAATTTCTTGTTTTTAACAATATTTGTTAAATATTTAAAATGCTAAATTAATCTGTTTTTTATTTTATATAAAATAAATTAATATTTTGTAAAATTAATGTTTTTTTACTTAATTCCTAAAAAAGAAAATACTTTAGGGTATTTTGCTTTAAGTTTTTCATAAGCACTTCCTAAATTATAATCTTGAATCAAATCGACTGAATAGTTGAATTTTTCTTTGTTGAAATTTAACGATGTAGGTATTCCAAGAAACACAACATTTATTTTTCCTGAAACGGCAATATCTATTGGTTTTCTATCAAGCACGTCTTTAATAAAAGGCAAAATAGCTACTTTTGATTTTTGAATATCTATTTCCCCATAACCCTTTACTTCAAAAGTTGAGTTTGGCTGAACTGTTATGCTTTGAGTTGATTTTGTATTAGCAAAAGGCAAGTCTTTGAAAAACAATTGTAAATCATAGTCTTTAACTTCAACTTTAAATGAAGACTTATTTGTAATACTAAATACTGCTGAAACCTGCATAATATCATCCTTTTGACCTATGATTTCAAAATCTTTAAGCGCATACTGATAATTTAAAGCCAAGTCAACTTGATACTTAAAGTACCTATATAATCCAAAACCCGCAAGGGCTAATCCTCCAAATAAAAAAACTTTTTTCATACTAATTATATTATATTAACTATTCCTTGTTTGGTATATAGCAACCATTCCAACGGCAACCGCAAGAAATACTACACCGATGTAAATTCTTTGATTTCTCTCTTTAATGCTTTGTGTTTCAATTCTTAATTTATCCGCCTGTGTAGTAGTATTATAAATATCCTGTTGATTAGTTGCTATATAATTCTTAAAAACATCAGCGCAATTATTTTGAGTGTATTTTTTTTTGTAAATATCAAAGTAGGCATTATATTTAGCAGGTTCGTTTTTAGCAAGTATTTCAAGACTTGATTTTATCTTGTCTATGCACTTGCACTTTTCATAAATTGAACGACTGTCAAAATACTTATCATCAACAACAGGTATTTTGATATAGTCAGGACATAATTGCATTTTATTAGCACCACAAGAATATGCTTTATTTGCATCATAGCTTAATTCGCATTTTCCTACATTTTCTAAACCATAAATATAATTAAGTAATTGCGCCATAATATTATTTTTTTACAATTATATAAAACCCTGTCAATAAAACTAATCCACCCAATATTATATATGTTTTTTGTTCTGCAAAACCTTTTTTAACAATACTTTCTTCAGCTTTTATAGAACCTTGCGTTTGTAAAGCTATTAAATCTCTTGTTCTTACTGCCTCTACTTTATCTCTACAATTAAATCTTTCATACTTTTCTTTAGCCATTTTAACAATTTGTTGCCTTATTCCAATAGCACTAACTGATAAATGTACTTGTTCTATACCAAAATCTTTAATTAACCAATCTAATTCCAAACAAGTGTTTGCTTTTAATTCCCCTTGTGGCGTTAAATATGATAAATAAGTAGCACTCCATTGTTCAGATTTTAATTTGTTGTAATCTATTCTATTGTTTAAAACGTTTATATCAACTAAATGCTCACTTAATTCATTTTTTTCTTGAATATCATTACAACTACGATAATTCTCAAAAGAGTGACCTGTTGCAAGACCTGTTTTATTAGTTATAAAATCTACACATAGTTTTCTTTGTCCTTTAATCCAATCTTCTTCATTAACCGCAGTTTTTCCTTTTTCAACAACATTGTATTTTATTGGAATTGGTTCTTGTGCAATAACAGGCTTCTTTTTAAACAACAAATATGCCATCGTTCCGATACCACCAAATATAATTACGCTTTCTATTATTTTACCTGCACTCATTATTTTTTCTTTTTTATTGCAAATTTCAATAAGACTAAAATTAAAATACTACCAATTCCAATTATGGCATATCTTGCAATGTCTTTTTTTGCAGTAAGACTTTTTTCGATTTCCGCAAAACCTGCTTCTTGTCGATTGACGGCATCAATTAATCTATCTTCTTCCCCAACACTGTAAATCCTACCACCTGTACCAACGTCTGTATAAGCCATATTTTTTTTGCTTTTCTAAATTACTTTTGACACGTCTAAATATTCAACAACTAAACCGTGTTTTAATAATTGTATATTTTCGTATGCTACCTTTCCATTTTTATTAATCGAGCCGAATCTTACACCCCAATCCCCGCTAATCAAAAATTGAGAATCGCCATAAATATCAACTTTTCTGCCAAAAGGCAATTGTAATGTCGCAAATCCATTATCAAAATCTACGCTTAAAACCGTTACTTTTGGCTTCCAAACATTATTTACAAAAAAGTAATACGCACCGCCTAAAGCAGTAAACACAGTTGCTATTGCAACTACCTTTAGGACGATTTTACTTTCTTTTACTAATGATATGCTTGAATTGATACTCATAATTTTTTACTCGCTTTTTTTATTAAAAAACACTTTGTAAACCACCAATAAACCAATAATACCTAAAATTCCTAAAGTAAGGTAGTTTGGCTTTGGTTTTTTTAAATTAATGGTAGAATTAGGCGTTGTGCCACCGTCAACGTAGGTTTTAGTTTCATCACTTGTATCGCTTGGAATCGCATTACTTTTAGGAGTGCTTGTTTGGCTTCCTGTATTTTGATTTGCCTCTTGTTGCGACAAAATTTCATCAACTACCTGTTGTGATTGAGAACTTCCATTTGAAGTATTGTTTATAAAAACAATTGGGTTTATCAAATCAGGTTCTACTATTTGAGAACCGCTATTTGAGCCACCGCCTAAATTTCCTCCTGTTGGCATAACATAACTGCCACCGCCTGAACCGCTTCCTGAACTACCACCCAAACCACCGTCTAATACATTGTTTGAATCGTCATCAATTATACTATCTGATAAATATTGCCTCATAATATTACTTTTCTAATTTTACTGTATCTTCTCTTACATAAATTTCTTTTCCTGTTGTGTTAGGTAAAAAAACGTGTGTTAAAAAACTTTTGTTTCTATTCATATCGTCTAATGCGATTTGAGATGGTTTTATTCTAAACCATTTTAATATTCTTCCGTCAGCATTAGTCAATTTTCCTTTATCGTCAACCACTTGTATTAAATTACCCAAAAGAGTTCCTCTATTAGTTATTGTTGACATAACGTTATCTATTAAACCGTTATTTACAAAGTTTTGATACCTTGCTTTAACATCGTCTAATTTTGTATAAATAGGCTTGTTTACCAAATCTACCGTTGCTTGAGCAGAGGTTTTCTTTAATATTTCAGATAAAGCCGTAGGGATAATTACCTGCTCTTCAGAAACTACTTCGCCTGTTGTAGTAGTAGCAACATTTCCGCCATCATCAGCTACGGGCGTACCCTCGCTTGAAGCATTTGGCATATCTTTTTTCTTTGTGATTACTAAATAGGCAACTACCGCTAAAGCGATTGCTAATCCTGAATACAAATACATTTTTTTATCTCCGTTCATAATTTTATTTTTTTGCGTCATCAATATTTTTAATTACCGAATCAAAATCTGATTTTAATTTTGGGTCAGTATTTATATCTTTTACACTCGCTTTTTTTATTGCGAAATAAAGTAACCCTATTACTATTATAGAAGTTGTTGCGATTACAATTGCTTTCTTATTTTTCATAAACTTTATTGTTTAAAAGATTTATAAATATAAATTCCACCGTAAATAAAGCCCCCGATTAAAAGGATATTCATTACCTTTTTTACATTATCTCCTGCAAAAAAAGAAGAAACTCCTGATAAAGTACCACCTAATACATCACTTGCCGTTCCATAAGTTGATAGAACGGGTGCAAGTACACCTGCATTAGCATAAGGGGACAAGCCATTTTTATTTACATACTGTCTAAAAGTAGAATTAAATGTTCGGCAATCAAGATTAGAACTTAAACTTCCTGATTTTGCATACGCATAATCCCAAAGTTCTTTGGCACTTTCTTTACCAAAATGCTCCGCTAACTTTTTGTGCCAAATAATCCAATCTTCACAATTCCAAAAAGAATCAATGCCCCATTGGTCATAGTCAGGTACGGTATCCCAAGTTATTACTGCCATTTTTTTATTTTTTAAATTCTTAATTATTCACAACAAAGTTAATTAAAATTACAATGTTTTTAACAATATTTATTTAACTTTTATATATGTTAAATTTGCTATTATCTTATTTTAACGGCTATGCCATACGATTCAGTATATCCTAAATCTTTTAACTTCTCTACTAAAGGAACACGTTTTTTATTTTCGTTATTGATTTGTTGTTGATACACTGCGTTTCTTGTATAAGCACTTTGTCCAAATCCATAATGTTGCACGGGATTATTTTTAGCCGTTGTTAGGCTATCAATTTTTTTGTTTATAGCATCAATTTGTTTCGCAAGTTCTGTTGCTTCTGCTATTTTTTTTACATCTTCTGCAACTTGTTCAGGAGAGGTATAATTAGTTCCTGGAAGTTGATAGCCTGAACCTGTTGAACCTGTTGAACCTGTTGAACCTGTTGAACCTGTTGAACCTATTGAACCTGTTGAACCTGAACCCGTTGTGCCTGAACCTGTTGTTCCCGAACCTGTTGTTCCCGAACCTATTGCATCTTCTATTTTTGCTTTAGGTTTAAAGTAAAAATATGCCCCAATACCTAATACCGCAACACTTCCTATTATTACTGCAATTTTATTCATAACTCTATTTTTTTTTAATGAATTTATTATACTGATTCAATGACGTTTCCGTGACTTTCATAACTCTTTTTAGCCTATCTTCTGTCAGTAAACCAAAATTTCCGTCAACGGTTAATTGTTTTAATGCCGTTTGAAGTATTTCTACTTCTTTACCCACAGAGCCTTTTTTCAAAACTTTATCCCAATCTGCTTTTGCAGGTGTTGTATTTGAAGTTCCGCTTTGGGAAGTTGTTTCTTTTGCAATTTCTGAATTTTGCTTACTTTGCTTGTAAAAATAGTAAAGACCTAATATAATTAGCCCTGCTGATACGATTATTACTTTTTGATTATTTTTCATAATTCAATTATTTTTATGTTGCTAAAGGCAGTACTTCCATAGGAGGAATCAAATGACTTCCGTCTTCCGCTTCTACTATGTCGTCTTGACTTCTTGTGTTGAAATTTACATTTCCGCTTTTAATTTTGTTGTAAAGCAAAAATGCCCCAAATCCAATTAAAACCGCACCTACTATGTAGTAACCTTTTCCCATTTTACAAATCTTTTAATGCTATTTCAGAAACCTGTTTTGCTTTCAATAAACCCGCTAAAGTAACTGTTCCAAATACTCCGTCAATACCATCTTTGTTATCTCCAAAAGAACCTAAATCCTGACCGTAATCATTAATAAGGATTCTTTGTAATTCAGAAACTTCAGCACCCTCTAAACCTTGTTTTAAAACTAAATTAACGTCTAAATTAGTTTGAGGTGGGGTCGGATTTGTATCAATAGTTTGATTTCCGATTGTAATTGGTTTGTTTCTGTAATGATAGTAAGTTAAAAAACCTATTCCCAATACTATTCCGCCAATTATCAATTGTGTCTTCTCGTCTTTTATATCTATTTTCATATTATAAGTCTTTTAATGATATTTTTGTTACTCCTTTTGCTTTTCTTAACGCAACCTCTGTTATTAATCCAAAATCTCCGTCAATTCCGTCTTGGTTAACCCCTGACTTGCCTAAATCGGCATTATAATCCTTTTTAAGTATTCTTTGTAATTCAGAAACTTCTAATCCTTGAGAGCCTCTTTTTAATGCTTTTTCAATATCTAAAGTTGAAGTCTGTGAATCTGCGGGTTCTGCTTTTGGTAAACTATGTAGCCATTTACTAATTAAGTAAACTCCTAAAACAACCGAACCTGCAATTATTAAAAACTTTTTTTGTTTTGGGTCTAAATTCATAATTTATATTTTTTTAAAATTAATTTTTAATTACAAATTCCAAGCCCACTACAAGGTGCTTTTATACATTGAACTTCTACTTCGGTATATTTTTTACCTGCTTTTTCACATTGCTCTTTTGTAAAACCTAAATTATTAAGTTGATTATTTTGAACGTCAACGGGGGTTTTGGGAAAAAAACCATTTGAATAATGAACAGGAGTAGGTTCTTGGGTTAAATTAACAATAAAATCAAATTGCTCTTTTGTAGTTTGACCTAAAGATAAATCTCCCGATTCGTTTCTGTATTGTAATTCTAATATAGATAATAATTTATCAATATTGTTTTTACTTACGTCTTTACCGTTAGTTTTAGCATTGTTAATAATCTGCATAGTACCATCAAAAATTTCTTTAAAAGTTTTGTGTTTTGCATTTGGCTCTCTCTTTTCTGTATAAGTGACTGCCTTATTAACAAAGTCAGTAACTAACTTGTTTAATTCAGCATCATCGTATGTCGTTGTTGCTTGAATTTTTTTCTTTTGATTTTGATTATACAAATAATAAACCACAACGGCTACACCAACTCCTATTAATAAATTTTTATTATTCATAACTTTATTTTTTTACATTCCATTTCTAAAAGCGTAAGCAATAGCCATAGAGTAGGCTATCCCGCTACCAATAACCACAACTGCTATTCCTTTTGTTAAACTATATTTCTGATAATAGGAAAAATAAGCAAGTCCTAATGGTACTGCCGAAACCATAGCGGTATTTTTTATCATACTTACAATTACTTCCTTATTTTTAGTTGCTTTTGCTAAAGCAATATCGTCCGCTTCTTTTTTAATTTGAGCAGGTGTCATTGCGTTTTTCGTTCTAATATACTCGTCTGCATCCCTTTGAAATTTAAAAGCAATTCCATCTACCATAATTGGAGTTGTTAAGGGCTTTGCGCCCCCACCGTCTGTGTTACCTATTGGCTCTGTTATATTAGACATTTTTATAAATTTTTAGTTTTTTGATACCTTGAGTATGTCATATACGAGTAAATTGCAACTATTGCAAAGCCAAAATATAATATTCTTTTATCTTTCATAACCTTATTTTTTTTTGTTCATATTGATTACAACTACATCAGACCTAAACCAACGTAAAGACGGGTCATTCTTTTTCATAATATCCCAACTGAAATTCTTTTTTATTTCGTATAGTTGGTTTGAATTTTCTTCGTTTACGGCAAACCATATTTTTTTGTCATCGCCCAATTTAGCGGTTACAACTTTTCCTATAAATGATTTTTTATAAGGTATTGTTCCTGCTATGTTATTAATGATGCCATTATTAACTCCCGCACCCATTCTAACATTAACGTTATCTGTTAAAGTATAAATTTTTTGACCCAAATACTTTGCGTATTTTTTATCATTAAGAGTTTGTTCAAGACTTTTTTTATATTCGTTTATAGAAATTTCAATTCCCTCTCTAACTTTATCTGAATTTAATTTACCTATTGCATTTTCATAATCAAAATCAACGTCTTGGTCATCAATAATTCCAACGGGTCTTCTATTCTGTTTATCTCTATACCAAAAATAAGCGGTTGCCAATCCTGCGATTGATAACCCACCTATTAATAATGTTTTTTTTGTATTTGAATTCATATTAATTATTCTGCTTTAAGTTCTACTTTAGGTTTTCCATTAGCATCAAGAACATCTCTACCCCATTTTCTCAACCAAATTTCTTCCCCGAAGACGTGTAATTCATATCCGTTAAAAGTTGTAATGTCAACGCCTTTATTCAATGAGAAGTTTTTTGTAGAACCTCCCAATGAAGCAGTTCCACTTCCATCTTGTCTTATGGTTACTTTTGCTTTAGGCGGTATTAAAAACAATACTATTCCTGTTAAAGCAACAACAACACCAAGAACAATAAAAACTTTTTTCTTTTTATCCATTATGGTTGTCTTTAATCATTGCTCAATAAAAACCCTAATACAAAAGCACCTACAATCATTACTTTAATAGTATCGTCATCTTTTTTCTTATTTTCAGCCAACGATTCAGTTGTAACAGGTTCAACAGGCTTTGTTTTAGAAAGTTTATTTTGGTCTGCGTAAAAAGTACCCGAATTGGTTTGAATCGCTTTAACAGTATTCATAGCCATATCTTTTGTAAAGGTAACTACATTAACTAAATCCCCTTTTTTGAAAAGTCTTAAAACAGGATTTGGCATAGCCATAAACTGTTGACGTGTGTTATAAGCATCGCCTTGAAAACGAACTTCCTGTGAATTAAAATCAGACGTAACATAATATTCTCCGTCAGGAAATGTAGAATTATTCAAATTATTACGGTAATCCGTAAGGCTTTGTGCTAATTGATATTGTCTTTCTTGCTCTTTTAATTGTTTTTCAATTAATGCTTTTTGTTCAGCCAAATTAACTGTTTGATGAAAATTCTGACTATCTATATTTACTCCTCCGAAACTTCCCATAATTACTGTTTTTTCTTTAATAGTTTGTATATCACAAAGGAGGCAGTCGTAACTAAAAGTATTCCGCCAATTATTAGGTATAATGTCTTTTTATTCTCTTTTTTCTTTCTTTCTTCTTCCTCTTTCTTTCTTTCTTCTTCCTCTTTCTTTTTTTCCTCTTCCTCTTCAATCTTTTTTGTCATTGCTTTAAAATCAGCTTCGGTCAAGCCTTGAATTTGTTGACTATATTCGCTACCTACAACTGCTTTTTTTATGTCTTGAAGACTATTTAAACCTGAATTTTGTAAATTTTTCACAACATCGTAAACTTCAGGCGGTACTCCAATTGCAGATAAAGCAGTTGGCGCAACAGCTCTTGTTATAGGGTTGTTAACGTACTGTTGTGCTAAATGTGCGCCACTCCTTACGGTAGATTTTACATTGTTTGAAACAAAATTACCTATACTTTTAATACTTAAACCACCCATTTTTATATTTTTATTTATTAAAATTTAATGCCGTTTTTACTTAATTCCCCAAGAATTAAATTATTGAAGTAAACAAGAGCAAGTCTATATTGCTCATCCATAAATGCTTTCTATTGAGCCAAATTAACTGTTTGATGAAAATTTTGACTATATATGTTTACTCCTCTGAAACTTCCCATAATTATTCAGTTTTATTAGTTTTTTTAAATAATGTATATCCAACCAAAATCGCAAGAACTCCGAACATAGCGTATTTAGCGTAGTCAGGTTTAACTTCAGGCGCAACAGGTGTATCTTGAGCCGTATAGCTTGGTTGCCCCCCCATACTTTGCCCCGAACCTCCGTTAGCATTAAGCAAATCGTCTGTATCGTTAAAAGGAATGTTATTTAAAGCAGTATATAGTTTTTTAGTTTCTTGAGCAGACATAGTGTAGCCTTTTCTATAATGCTTCAAAACCCTTTTTAAACTACTCAAAGGATTAATGATATTATTGATTACCAATTTTCTATCCTGTAAGTCTTTAAGTGAATTGTCACTGTAATAAACGTCATTTCCGTCAGTAGCAAACATTGAAATCGTAAAATCAAAACGATTAATAGTTTCTATTGGATTTGGTCTGAATATTTTAACCAAATCAAAAGTTTTACCATTGTAATTAACTTTCATTCCGTTTTCGCTTTCCCAAATAGTATTTGCTCCTTTAGAAATTAAATATTCTTTTGCTTTATTGTATTCAGCAACATTAGGAAAGAAAATATCGCAATCAGATTTTAGAGGCTGATTTGAAAAATAATCTCTTAAAACTCCACCTGCAATCCAACAATTAATGCCGTTTTTTCTTAATTCCCCAAGAATTAAATTATTGAAGTAAACAAGCGTTAAAGGTTTGTTTACGGTAATTGGTTTATTTGCCATAACTTTTATTTTTTTTAAAATTATTCGCTTTTACCTTTATTGAATAAAACGTACCCTACTAAAAAAGCACCTGCTATCATCAATAGATTTTTATTGTCAATATTTTCAGGAATAAATGTACTGCTATTTGTTGGAATACCTGAACCGTTATTTTCTTCAATAATTTTATACTCGTTTATTGGTATAAAAGTTTTTCCGTCAGTAGTGTAAAAAGAACCGCCTGAAATATACCCTTTATAAGTTTCTCCCATTATTGCAGAAACTCTACAAGGGTTGTATTCCATTGTTTGAATTAATCCTGTTTGATTACATTTCCCTGTTTTTTTATCTACTAAAGAAACTACTGATACAATAGGTCTTGTCAAATATTCGATTGGAATTTCAATAGAGCCTTGAATACCATAATTTTTTACTTCAAGAACATTTTGTTGAGTATCAGGTCTGTAAGCACTTGCAATTCCACCGCTAAATCCTTTAATGTACTTACTAAATAATCTACCCGAAACTTTTGTTCCTGCTTTCAAAGTAGAAAAAACAGGTATTGAGCCTGATTTAATTCCATCGTTTATCATTTTGCTTCCTGAAACATAATCAAAGTCTTTAGTTAATACGAAAGTTGCATTTTGTTCAAGAGTAGTGTCATATACAGGCTTTACAGGATTACTTACATAAACAGGTTGTAGCATATTAGCCCCATATAGAATACCTGTCGAAACAGTTACCGCTAAAGAATCATCAACTTTTCTTAAATAACTTTTAGGAATTGTAAATTCTTTTTGTTTTTTTAAATCTCCAAGACTACTAAAAAAACTACCTTTAGGTGCGTTAGGGTCAGGTTCAACATAATTTGGGTTTTCTATAATTGCATTATTTCCCTCAAATCGAACTACGTTTACTATATTGCCTTTTGAAAAAGTACCTACTTGTGGCTCTGAATTAAACTTTACGGGTTGCGGAAAAGATTGTCCTGACCAAATCGAAGTTGGCGCAATCATATTAGCATTTGAAGCAACTTCTTTTATCGTAGATGGTAAAGTAAAACCTATACTTTGCAATGGTTGGAGATAATTTAGCAAAGAAAAATTAGGAACTTGGTAATCATAAATAAACTCATACTTACCTAATTTCTCAACTACGTCTATTGGATTCAAATTTATGTTTGAAAGCCCTGTTTCTAATCTTCTTGGTTCTTCAAGTCTTAATGGTTTAACCATAATTTCTTCATTTTCCATAATCTCTATTTTTTTAATTTTACCTAAATACTATATTGTCTTTTTCAAAGTTGTCGATAAAGTTTTTAATCTTATCGTAACGAACTTTATTCTCTTGGCTTGGGTAGTGTTCAAAAACTTCTAAAAACGCTTCACACGCTTCAATTCTTGGATAACCAAGCCCTAAATAAATCAATAACCCATTCAAGTCTGCTTCGCTCTCATCGTGCATATCTTCGTTAACGTAGAAATGGCTAAATTCGTGGCAAAGAATCGCAAATCTCATAGGTATAGTATAAGTATCAAATTGCCTTTTAGATACTTGAATACGACCTGTCATTCTTGATATTCTCGCAGGTGTTGTAAGTTCTTTTCCTTTTGAATCTGTAATAGTCGGTAAATACTCTATCATAATATTTCCGTTGTCTGACTGATACGATTTGTTTGCTTCTAAATAAGGTGCGTTAAAACAAAATCTTTGCGCAAAATCTATAAAATAAGCAATTGTTGGATTATGTATATCGACTACATCAATCCTTTTTTGTAACGGTGTTTTATCAACTGAAACAACCGTGATGTTTTTATCTTCGCTTTGTGGCGAATTTCCTCTTCTATCATCATACACTGAAATTATAACGCTTTTAGACGTGATTGGCATACGGACAAAGAAAGTGTAATCTGAATTAACTGTTTTATACCTATCAGTAAAAACAATTTTAGGTTTTTGTTCATCAAAAATTTTAATTCTGACTTTAGTAGGCATTGTAACTGCTACTTTTACTACCAAGCACATTTCTTCAAACCTTGTATCTAATCTTAAATTCATACTACTTATTTTTTTGATAAATTTTATATCCTACTGCCCCTACTATTATAAATAAAGAAATAAAAATAATTGTTTTATTTAGACCTACAAATGTATTGTCAGGTTTAATTTTTAAAGGAGCGTCAATACCTAAAACAATTCGTGACTCCGCAATTGAGTCTTGAAGCCAAGTAGCATCATCAGGCTCTTCTGTATAATTAGAAAAGTTCTCAAACTTTTTGTTAACTAAAAAATTATTCTTGTCTTTTTCACGTTGAATCCAATTAGCAAAACTTAATGTAGTTCCGCTTTCTTTCCATAAACGATTTGGGCTTTTGCCTGTTGTTTCCATATTCTTAATTATTTTGTTGTTGTTGTTGTTAGAGAATCTTTAACCTTATTTACTTCAGCGTCAAATTCTAATCTTGGTTTTAAGTATCCCTTATAGATAAAAACTAATAGTCCTACCGAAATACCTAATAATGCAATTCCTATTATTTTTTTAGTTTCCATAAGTTATTTTTTTTACGATTCAATAAATTGTCCTTGTCCTGATAATTGTGTGCTTTTTGATTTTCCGATAACGGGTTCAATAATTTTACTTACCGAAGTCTTTACCATATCAAAAGCAGAAGTGAAATTTTCTTTTATACCTCCTGTTTTAATTCCTAACACACTTGGGTCAATAGGAACGTCATCTACAAAAATACCCGAAGTTTGACTTAATGGTGTGGTTGTGCTTTCAGAATTTTCTTTAGCACTTAAACTATGTTTTTTCCAAGCATAATAAGCAAGTACTCCACCTAAAGCAACTAATCCGTAAAACATTAAATTTTTATTCATTTTTATTGTTTTTTTATGCTAAATATTCTCACAACCGCTAATATAGCGATTGTAAGAATAATAAACATTATTTTTGCTTTTTTATCTTGAATTATGCAGTTTGGCTTTTCTTCCAAGCAAGACCTACAAGATAAACTAATCCAAATATCACTACTGCTGATACTCCGATATAAACCAAGTTACTCGTTGTACTTGGTTGTTTTTGTTCGTCATAAAATGTATCCATTTCCTTAAATTTTAGTTGTTAACGTAACCTACTTCTTTGTCACTTGAATAGTCACAATGTCCTTGAGCGTTAGTTAAATAATAACTACCATTTGGTCTTTTACATTGTAAATAAACTTTTGAAGTCGCACCTCCTTTTGTAGTTAATCTACCATTTGCACCATAGAAACCCTCTGAATTTGCTTTGTTTTTTGGTTTTAAATACATAAATAATGCTATTGCACCTACTACTGCTAAACCTCCGATGATATACTTTTTTTCCATTTTTATTATAATTTTAATTGTTAATGTTTTATTTTGTTGGTGGATTTACTTTACAAAGTCCGTTTTTAGTAAACGCAGATGTGTATTCTTGTTCTGTGATACTAAATGCTTCGCTAATAGATTGGTTAGGGTTGTACAGTTTTTTTAAATACATAAACCCTCCTTTAGGCGATTGTATTTTATCATACTGCACACAAACTTTACAAAATCTATCTTGTCTTGTAAAAGAATTTGGTATAAATGGATTTGTTTGAGGATTAAACCCACTCATATTAAAGAAACCCTCTGAATTTGCTTTGTTTTTTGGTTTTAAATACATAAACAATGCTATTGCACCTACTACTGCTAAACCTCCTACTAAATACTTCTTTTCCATTTTTTTTGAATTAATGATTAATGTTTTTTAACAATTTTGTCCATAAATAAATGCGGATTCATAATCAGAACTACTAATTATTTGATATGTTGTAATAATTCCCGTTCCGTTTGAATTTACAAAACCACCATTTATAAAAGTTGCGCTCGGAATTTCAGGTCGCAACCTGTATTGAAATCCTTTACCTGTTGGTGTCATAGCTATAACCCTATCGTATCTACCGCAAAAATTTTTAATTACTCCTGTTTTAGTAACTACCTGTCTAACAAAATTATTAGGCAAATTACAAACCTCTTGGTTTTTTGGTAATATTGGTTCTTTTATTGGTAAAATTCTCCCACCCGCATTAAAAAACCCCTCTGAATTTCTTGTTGGTGTTTTTTGCTTTAACAAGTAAGCAACGAGTGCTATACCTCCTATTACTGCCAAACCACCTACTAATATTTTTTTGTCTTTTAAAATTTCCATTTTATTAATTTTTTAATTAATTATTTTTGACTTGCTTTCCAAGATTTTCCAATTACATAGGTATATCCGTAAACTACTCCAAGAGAAATTACTAATCCAACTAAACCAATTATTATATTTTGCTTTTTCATAATCTTTTTTTATCTATTGTTTACCTAACCGCATTTGCTATTGATGTAGCGTTTTGTACCGCATTTGCAAATGATGTAGCGTTTTGTATAATCGGATTACCGTAGAATTGAGGTGTTACGGTTTTTTTAGGATTGAATAAACTATCAATACTAACATCTTTTAAATACAACTGTTCTTCTATTGTAAATGGATTTTGCTGTAAATAATTTTCAAAATATTTAAAATCATCATTTACTACCAAAAGATATTTAGGCAATAATATTACTAACCTATCAACATCTGTTTTTGGAAGTTCTGCAAATTGTACTTTTAAAGCATCGTAAACATTTGAAAAATCTATTTGTTTCACTCTCTTTACATAATCTCCTAAATTTTTAGGGGCATTTGAAAACATAAGATTCGCACGACTAATTTCAAACATTCTGTCGCCATCTCTAATTTTAAATGAATTAGAATAAGAAATAATATTGTTTGGTTGCCAAACATTTGCCGACAATACTTTAACCCAACTTCCGTTTCTAACATCCTCTTCATTAGCCGTCCAATAATTCGTATCGCCAAAAGTAAATTTAGGTTCATTTTTTGATTTCGCAAGTGCTAATGCTTTATCATATTCGGCTTTATCTTTTTTTGCTTTTTCATCCCAAGCCTTTTGATTGAGTATATTTTTGTTTTCCTCTGTCAACGCTTCTTTTGGAATAGCATCTAAAAGGCTTATCCATTTAGTTACAACTTCCAATGCTTTTTTAGTTGCTTCGGCAGGAGTATAGAATTTTGACTCTACAACGACAGGATTGGGTATTGTTGGGGTTGCCATTGCTAAAGCTAATGCTTGTGCTTGAGCGTCTGCTAATGCTTTTGTATCCGCATCTGCTTTTGTTTTTTTTCCTTTATTTAAAAGGTAAAAACCTCCTAAAACTACTCCCCCAACTATCAATAATTTTGATGAATCCATAATTATATTACTTTTTATTAACTATAATACTTGTAGCAACACCACCAATGATAGCACCTACAAGACCTGTGATGTAAATATTTTTGTTTTTCCAATAACCAATCATAAGACCCAAAACAAGTCCTGTAACCGCACCGTTTACCGATGCTTGAGTAGTTACCATAAGAATTTCTCTTTTGTCCTTACTCGCTATGTCTTTCGCTTGTGCTAAAAAATCTTGCATATCTAATATTTATTAAAAATTAGTTTCTCGTAACCGCAAAAATTACAACTCCAATTAAAACAACACCGCCTACACCTAATCCAACATAAAGTAAAGTATTGTTCTTTGGTGGAGTTACGACTTTATTTTTGTTTGCATTTATTGAAGCTAATTCTTGCGCCTTTTGTTGTGCCAATGCAGTTTCGTATTGTTTTTCAGCTAATGCTCTTGCATCATTAGCTTGACCTTGCGCTTGTTGCACTAATTGGTTTTGCGAAATTAATCCTCCGCCAACCGTTATAAAAGCTGGTAATATTGCTCCTAAAGCATCTGCCCATCCTGCCATAATATTATATTTTTAAAAGGTTAATGTAGTTATAATTTGCTCTACCCAAGAACCATATTCTTGAGTAAAAGTTGGATTTTTATTCAAACCTATAAATACACCCTCTACCAATTGGTCAAGCGTGTATTCAGGTGCAGGTGCAATTACGTTATTACGCACAAGGAAGTCAGCAACTTCATTAGGATAAGTTCCAACAGAAGCCCCAATTATATTGGATAACATTTTTTCATCAATCATAACTCTATTTTTTAAGATTTTTTAGGTCTTGCAATAAAATATATTACAGTTCCTAATAATGCAACGCCTACTAAACTTAATACAACAATTGTAGTTGTACCCAATCCCGTATCAGGTTTGTCATTTGGGTCAACTTCTTCCCCTGTCGTTGGGTCTAAAACAACTGCTCCACCTCCCGCTTCTGCAACTTTAGCACGTTGCCTTGCTATTTCAGCATCAGATTGTGCTTTTGTATAATTACCAAAAAGATTCATACCTCCTTTTAATATTTCTGCAAAATTCAAATCTGACCAAAACCCTTTTTTTGGAGTATTTGACGGTACAGGTAATGCAGGGTCAATAGGGTCTTCTTCAAAGTAAGCATCGTCATATTCTTCCCCCTCATAATTCATATACCCATTTCCACTTGCTTTCATATATTGAGCAGTTTGTGAAACTTTAGCAACCCCATCTGCAAGTACTTTAGTTACCGCAGGGTTAGTTAAAAAGTCGCTTAAATCTTTGAAAAAAGATTTTGATACTTTTAATAAATTAGCCATTAAATTGGCTATATTTTGTTCTGACGCATTAGGTTTTACCGCAACACCATTTCTTGCCAATAAAGCAATCATTTGGCTTCTATAATTTCTTACAAGTAATACTAATGTTAATGCTCCTAATTGAGGAGTCGCTTTTGAATTTGCCATTTTTATTTATTTTTTAAAATTAATGCAGTTGCTATGAATAATGCAGATACTACTAAAATGACATTTGTTTGGTTTGCCAATAAATGAGTATTTGAAGTAGAATCAGTAGCAGTTGTATTTGGAACATTAGTAGGAGAAACATTCCCACTGCCTGTCATATTAAGATAATTCAAATTTTCATTGCCATTTCGATTTCTGTATCTACAACTATCGCAACCGCAAGTACTATCCTTACTATCCTCTTTTTTAGAGAACATCTCTAAAATAATTTCTTTATCAGGGTGGTTTTCCATTACTTTTTGCAAAGCAGGTTCTCCGACCTTGTCAACTAATTGGCTCAATCCCATATCAGCAGAATTAACGACATCATAATTAAATGAGTTCATTATTTGTTCTGCTACTCTTGGATTTGAATCCGCAACATATTCATATACGTTCATAGTTATTTGTTTTAAGCAAAAAAGAGCAAGTAGAAATAAATCAAACTTGCTCTTTTTCTAAATTATACATTAATTCGTTATATCATCACTGATAATTACGCTCTTAACTTGATGGTTTGTCCATTAGTTACAGGAGGTGTTCCGAATTGTCTGCTTACAGGTTGACCACCCAATGCTCTTGCAAGGTTGATGTTATCAGCAGGATAGAAGTATAATGACAATGTAGCAGTTGCTAAAATTTGAGCAATGATGATTTTTGTGAAACCATCAATACGGTAAGCATACTTCATTGCAACGATATTCGTTTGTTGCTGATATGGGTCAATTGTAGGCACTAAAGTTTTTTGTGCCAAGTTACCATTCGCATCTCTCGTGTTTACTGACAAAGTTTGTAGAACTTGGTTAGTAGTAGCCGATTGGATGTAAGTTAAACCAACAGAATAAGGATTATTCATAAATTGGTATAACATTTCTTGGTAAGTGATGTCAGGAATACCTGAACTCACAGTCACTGGACCGATTGTTAACGAACCGTTAACGAATCCTGTGTTATTGATATATTGGTATGAACCTAATATAGCAAAGTTAGCAATCGCTGCTCCTGATGTAGAAGTAACGTTGATAATGTAGGGTTGAGATGTTTGAATATCTTGTTGCCCCATTCCTCCGTCTGCTCTAAAGAAATCATCTCCTGTGAATGACAGGTCTTGGTCGATGAATCCGTCAGCATTTGAGAAAGATTCCATTGCACTTTGACGTGCATTGCTTAAATATCTTCTTACGTTTGACATTTTAATTTAATTTAATATTATTTACTAATTTTTTTACTCGGTTTTGACACCTAATTATACTGCTGAAGAAGAAGCGGGAGCGACAACTGCTTTAGTCAACAATGTTTTTTGAACATAGTTAGCAACTAACACACCTACAACTACAACGGCAACGCTTTTCAATAAAGGAACAATTTCGTTTTTCATTTCAGAATGATTTTTTTGTTAAACTTATTTTTAATGATATTAATTTACAGAAATAATATCAAAGCCAAATTTATAGCATAATAGCACATCAAATTTATTTAACGCCTACTTTATCATTAAATAATAATTCACAAACTATTTAATTATTCTCAACGTAAAGGTAATGAGCAAAAAAAAACGCACCGTATTGGTGCGCTTTGTGTTATGGTTTTATTATGAGTAGTGAGGTAGAAACAACACCTAACAGGGATAGTAACTTATAAAGGAACGTTGTTCCCTTTTGTTTTGACAATTCTTTTTTATAACTATTCGATATTTCCTCTTGTTTGGAAAACATTTCATCTTTTTTTGAAATAATCAAATTAAGTTCTTCCTTTTGAGTTCCTAAAGTCTTTATGATACTGTCTTTTAGTACTACTTGTTTCTTCGTTAAGTCTAAATTGCTTCTGACTAACTTTATTTCTGCTTTACAGAAATCTCCTCTTACAAGGTCTGTTGCTATTTTCCTTGCTATGGAAGTATCTATTACTACTTTATTTGATTGTAGCGGTACTTGGCTTTTTTGCATAGCGTTCTGTGAAATAACGCTCATACATACGAGCATCATAAGACTTGAAATTATCAATTTTAGTTTTTTCATCTTTTTTTAGATTATCTATTTTAGTATTATTTATTTTTACTTGATTGTCAATGTTATTTATTTTCGTATTGAAAGTTTCAATTTTTTTATCCATTCTTTCGTATGAATCGTAAATAACCTTTACCCCTGTTTTTAAATCAGATATTTCATCTTTGATGTAGTTGATTTTTTGGGTTTCATTACCGTTACTAAATAAACTAAAAACTTGGAAGCAAAAAATAATTGCTACCAAAAGTATAAGCAGGTTTAGTTTGTTTGATAAAACATTTTTTAAATTTTCCATATTAACTCTCGTCTTTAGAAATTATACCGTTACTTTCGAGTTTTATTACCCTTACATTACTTGGTTGTTTTGACTTCCAACTTGTACGTCTAATACTGTTAACTCTTGATTTTTCAATTCGAGTAACGCAAACCATATTAGATTGGTTTCCCCCAAGAATATGATAGCAAGTATCGTCTTCCCCAACATAAATACCAACGTGTCCGCCTCCGTTTCTTTTAAAAGTAAGAATATCCCCAAGCATCGCTACTGATTGCTTTGTTCCAAATTTACTCCAATTTAAAGCCCACAATGAATCTTTAGGGGTTAAGTTGGTTTCTACCCCCGCTTTTTTACAAACTTCTGACATAAATAAACCGCACCAAGCGATTTCGTCAGAGGTATATATTTTTTCAAGACCTAAACCTTTAGCCCAACTCATAATAGTTTTATTATGAATAACGCCTACAATTTCTTTAGTTCCTAAAAGGGATTTTGCTTGAACTAAAATTTGAGGCGAAGCCTCTTTGCTTAAATAACTATACGACATCTTCTTCTTGTTTTAAAAATTCGCCTTTTGAGTTTGTAAGGAAGTTTTTAACTAAATAAACTGCTCCTGAAAGCAAACCTACCTTACCCATATTAATAAAATCTGCAACCGCAGGAAATATTCCCGAAACTACACTTGTGCTACACAACCCTACAAAAGTTGTACCTACTGTCATTATCACACCCCGTGAAAGGTCTTTTAGACATAACTTACTAAATCTACTTTTTTTCATAACTTTAATTTTATTGATTTATTTGTTATTAAAGTTTCTTGGTTTAAGCTATTTTATAGCATCTGTCAAAGGTAGTGAAAAGAATTTTACAAAGAATAATTTTATTTTTCATAAAAAATACTTAATTTTTATTTTGGTCAAAATACATTAGTTATATTTGTACTGTCGGAGTCGAAGCCGAAATAAAAAAAATAATTAAATTCCCATAATGATATAGACTTCGACCTATTGATTTATGGGTTTTTTATTTTATGGATTACTACAAAGATTTAAGTTTAGAAGATATTGTCTATATAGATGATAATGGTGTTACTCGTGTTGAAGAATGGAAAGATGTTCCTGATTACGAGGGGTATTATCAAATATCGAATCTTGGAAGAGTAAAATCTTTAGAGAAAACACTTATTATAAGTGGGAAAAAGTGCATTTATAAGGTATTAATAAAAAAACCACATATAAGTAAAAGGGGTTATTGGGAAGTAGGTTTTTGTAAAAATGCACTTGAAATTACAAAAAAAATACATAGGCTGATTGCTATTTCGTTTATTAATAACCCAAAAAATAATCCGCAAGTAAACCATATTGACGGAAATAAACTTAATAATAAAATTTCAAATTTAGAATGGGTAAACAATAGGGAAAATAGCTGTCATAGGGTTAAAAATTCAAACTGCACAAGTAAATATATTGGCGTTTCATATTTTAAAAGAGATAATAAATGGAGAAGTTCAATTCAGTTTAATGGAAAATCTGTTCGGTTCGGAATGTTTAAAACTGAAGAGGAGGCTTACCAAAAAAGAGTTGATTTTGAAAAACAAAACGGAATTACAAATAAATATTTATAAAAAAATATTTATTTTTAATCTAAATAATATTTTAACATTTCTGCTTTTTTTATTTTTAAAACTTCTTGCATTGTTAATGGTTTATTATTTTTAAAGAAAATATTTTTATTTAATAAAGGGGAAAGTATTCTTTTATGGTTTTCCATTAAGTACAATTCTACAATTTTTTCAAATTTAGCTATATTTTCTTTTGGTATTTTAATTTTTTCGTTTTCTGTATCAACCCAAACTTGTATTCTTTCATTTCCTAAATGATACTCGGAATTTACATAAGCCTCCACTAATAAAAACATTTCTGAAAAATTATCAAATTTCTTGGAATGTTTTAAAACTGAATCTGTATTTTTGTGAAAACGAATAGCGTTGACGTTCTGCCAAATTTTAGGCGATATTCTTCCTATTGATTGAAAATGCGTAATTATGTCCAAATCTGCGTGTCTTGCTCTTACTATTTTACCTATTAAATCCTGTGGGATATAATCCCCAACGTAACCGTTTAAATCCTCTAACAAAAGCATTCCTCCTCTAAAATTATTAACTATTTTAAATAATGTTTCTTGCATTTCATTAATACCCATAGGTCTTCCGTCCTTGTTGAATGGTCTAATTCTTCTTATCTCTATTTTTGGGTGCATAGAAAATAAAGCCACATCTTTTAAAGCCAATGCTTTTATGTCCTCAAACTCATCATTTACATCAAATATTAAAACTCTTCTTGGGGCAATACCTTTTGAAATATTGCCTTGAACATAACTTGTAAGCATTTTTCTTGTTGAAAAAGTTTTACCGCACCCTTTACGTCCAACTGCAACTAATAATTTCGGTTCTCTTTCTTCCATATTATAAAGTTTGTTTAAGTCTTAAAAAAATTAATATAAGCCAAATTACGAATAACAACATAACAACCCATATAGGATTGTTATTGTTGTTTTTATTATTCGCTATATTACTTGCCATAATTATTTTTTATTTCTTGGTTTTCTTAAAGCAGTTGTTCTTACTTTTCTAACAGGTTTAGTTGGGTCTTTCTTACTCAACTTCTCTAATTCTGACATCATTACAGGGTCGCCATATTGAGGCATACCTGCTACGTCTTGAAATCTATCTGTAAAACCGTCTTTATCTTTTAAGTTACTAAAAACTTCTTGTTCTTCAGGCTCAAAATAAGCTAATTGCTCTTCTAAATTAGTTTGAGGCTTTCTTCTTACAGGTTTTTCAAGTTTTTCTTTCTTAACAGGTTTTTGTATAACTTCTGCTATGTTTTCGGAATAGTCAAAGTCCTCTCTATCTATTGGTTCGGAATCGGTAGTATTTACGTTTCTCGGTTTTGACGAAGTATCCCAATCAGTTCTTTCCTGATACGATTGTTGTGGCGCAGGTGGAGGAGTTGGTCTTTCTGTTCTTAATTGATTTTCTCTAATTGCCAAAGTGTTTTCTCTCAAAGAATCCAAAATGCTATTAGCCGTTTTACGCAACATAAACGCTTGTGCGCCTTTTGCTCCTAAATCTGAAATAAAGTAGTAAGCCAATAATTGCTCATCGGTCATTCCAATTCCACGTTTTTTGAAAACACGGATTAATGGTGGTTTTACTTTTTCTTTAAATTCGTCAGTTACCGCAAAAGCATCTTTAATACTGTCGTTGAACTCTACTGCAAAATCTTTAATAGGCATTGAACCCGCTTCTGTTTGAAGTTGGATTGACGGGTCTATTTCCCCCTCTGCAATTAACTTATCTAATTTTTGCTCACTGATTTCGGGTATTTTACCCATATAGAAACAACCCTTTTCGTAAATGTCCAAAGTCATTTCAGCCATCATTTCAGCCCCCATTGTCTTTTCTTTACCGTCTAATTCATTATAAGACGGGTTAAAAGGTCTTTCAGGTTCTGATGATTCCTCTTCGGCACTTCCATCAAGGTCTGCAAAACTTGGTCTTTCAAAACTTGGTTCTTCCAAATCCTGCATTACTTGACTGTCGTCTAATTTGTGTTGTGTATATGCCCTCTGTTTTACGGGGGCATCTAACGGAGAGAAATCATCATCAATTGTTTGCACTACTTCTGCATAAACTTCTTCTATTTGTTTTTCTTGGTTGCTCATTTTTTATTGTAATTTTATAGTTTCACTTATTATTTTTATTTTTTCCAATACCTGTATGTCTTGAGGATGGTTTGAGTTCAATCTGATTATTTCTTGTTTGTACAAAGATATTACTTCGTCAGGTTTTTTCAAAATGTATGATATGTTTGAATTGTCAAGATTTAATTCTTTTTGAATTAGATAGGCGCAAATGCCTATTGCAGTTCTTCTATTGGTTTTACGCTTTCTGTCGAAGAACTCAACTAATGAAATATTAAATTCATCACAAACAACTTTAATTATTTCTAAAGACCTGTTAATTTGTTCCTCGTTTATGTTTGCCATATTAAGCCGTGAGTATTTTAGAATCTCAATTAGCTTTTCTGTTCCTATTACCTGAATGGTTTTATCCAACTCCTTTAATACCTTTGATACATCGTTAGTTTCTTGAGTCATAGCTATTGATTTAAGTATTCGTCAATAATTTGCTTTGTCATATCAAAATTCCAAGAAAATACCGCCTTATAACCTTTTGAGGTTAGTTTAAGTAAACATTCGTGTTGTAGTTTCAAATGGTCTTTTTGAGAAGCCTTAATTGTACCGTCTTTCTTGAAAGGGGTTTCAATTTTAAGTTCTATAAACAAGCCACAAAAGTTATTGCGTGGCTCAAATATCAAAATATCAGGACATTTAAAATTGTTCTTTTGAACAAGTTTGTTTCGCCCTGCCTGTCTTTCGGTAAGTTTTACAGAGGCAATAGTATCCGACATATATTCAACATCTGGATATTGGTAAGATAAATAACGGGCTACTGATTTTTGTAGTTCATATTCCTCGTGTTTCATAATTGTTGTTAGTTTAGTCTTGGTTTTTATTAAGGCGTACAAATAAATTTATATGCCGTATTTTTTCGCAAATTCAGGGTGTTTTAAAATCGCTTTACCAATTTCTCTTGCTCCGTCATTATCGCTTGGAAAATGATGTCCTAAATATACTCTACTGTATGCAATATCTTCAATTAGTTCTTTACAGAACGGATATTCAGTAGGGTTTTTATTTCCTATTACGTTAAGCATTACAATTGCTTGTACGCAATGTCCGCAAGGGAACGATGGCGTGTGTGCTGAAAAACTTTTGTATGGAAATAATTTCAACTTGTAATATTGCGCAATTTGCTTTGGTCGTGGTCTTTGATAGTAAAATTTTAATTTATAAATCAAATTTTGCATATCCATAACTACGTCTTTACACAATTGTTCAACATCAATATTTCTTTGTTTAAATATTGCTGAAAGCGACTGAATTAAATTCCTATCGTAAGACTTGTATCTTTTTAAATAGTTTTGATTTTCAGGTTGAGCCATTGTTGCCAAAGCATCTACAATTTCGTTAAGTTCGTCCTTAACTAATTCAGAATCATTTTTTGGATATGACAACTTGGACTTTAATGTTTCAAAAAGGTCGTCTGTCAATCCATTTCCCTGAATGTAAACTAAATCCTCAACAGTTGGATTTCCGTATGTTAAATCGTTAAATTCCATAGTTACAATTTATTATCCTTTAGCTAAACAACTTGTAATAAAATTATCGTGTACTGATTGTGCTTGTTCTGCTGAACCAAATCTTTGTGTAGATGAAAATTTACCCCAATTTTCCTCGCATAAAGTCAATCTTGGGTCAACTAATGTTTCTCCGCCATTTGAATCAGTAGAACCTATTGTTTCAGGCGGTACTGTTTGAGAAGAGGTATCAGGTAAACCCATTGTATCGGTTGCTCCTGAAGCTACTTTGTTTTTATTCAAATAGCCTACCAATAGGTATCCTGCAAATGCCCCTACACCAAATAAAACTATATCTCTCGTGTTCATAATTTTTATTTTTATACTGCTTTCATACAGTCGTCAATTAAAGATTTTTTCATAGCAACTAAATCAACATTTCCTGCGTATCTTGATTGAGCCATATCTTGACTTACAATTGCCTCACAATCTTTGTACTTTTGAGAAAATACATAGTTTGTATCATCAGGAAGCGAATCAACTCTATCCGCCAAAGCAAGTGCATTTCTGTTGTCTAAAGTTCTTTTTACAAAGAACCCGACAACTAAACCCGTGCCTACTAAAAGAAAATCTCTCGTATTCACGATTATTTTGCTTTATAAACAGTTAAACCTGTTTTTGTCTTTGAAGCTACATAAGTTTTACCATTGTACTCGAAAGATGCTGAATTACTCTTTTTGGCTTCCAACATTGCTTTGAAATACCCGTTTACCGCTTTTGCCATAATTTCTTTTTTTTATTTAATTTATAATTGATTTTTATTTTTTAAAAAACTTTAATATTCTTTGAACGTTTTTTCCGTCATAAGGCACTATGCCATTTAACCAATCTTTTCTTGCTTCGCAACCACAGTCTTCAACTACTGCATCTACAACGGCTTTAATTCCTGTAAATTTAGTAATTTTTTCAATGGTATCGCCTAAACCTTTACTCTTTTCCATTGTTTTTTTGTTGTTATACTTGGCTTAATCTTTTTTAATTATAACTTTTATCAACTAATTTAGAAGTTAACGAAGCTACGGAATAAATCCCAACCGCAACGCCTACTGCTAAAGTTCCTAAAACAGTTACTAAAGCACCTTTTCCAAAACTGTACTTTTGAGTATATGAGTAAATAGCAAAACCTAAAGGTATTACTAATAAAACTGCTGAATTATCGTTTTTTGCTACTGCTGACATAAACTATTATTAAGTCGTTGAATATTTCTGACCCAATGCTTTTTTAACATTGTATTTTACTTCTTCTACGTCATCTACTAAATTCAAAAAGTCATCGTTTGGCTTCTTATCCTCGTTCAATTTAGAAATCGCTTTTCTGTAATACGTTATTCCGTATATTGAAAATGCGATTAAAAGACCAAATATAAGTAAACTTTTTAAATCCATTGGCTTTTGTGAACTCATATTTTCAAATACGTCATCGCCACCACCTGACGATGGCGCTAACGTTTGAATAGGTGCTACTGTTTGTACAGGTGCTACGGGGGCTACTGATACTTCTGTTTCCATAACTTTTATTTATTAAATTTTTTAAATGCTAAATATCCTAATACCAATCCTCCTAAAATTAGTAAATGGTTTTTGTGTTTTTGTAAAAATGTTTGTTCGCTCACTACTATTTCAGGAACTTGAAATACTCCATTATACATCACGAATCTTCCGTCTTCTAAATAATTATTCGGAGTGATTATTTCTATACCATATTGAACAAAATTAGGGTCTGCTCCACCACCAATTGCTATTTTATTTCCCTCAAAAACATCTCCTTTTTTAAATTGATGTTTTAATTTTTGTGAGCGTTGGTCTGTTAGATTATTGTCAATTATATTTGTTCCAATAGCCTCGTAATCTTCTTTAAAAATATATTTTGAAACTGAATTACTTTTATTATTTAAAGCCTTTTGCTGATTTATTGCATCTTGATATTGCTCATTTAATAAATTATAATTTGCTTGTTTTTTAGGACTGTCAATATTCATATTTGCTTTTTCTCCAATATCAAGATAAATAAGACCGTCAATTTCTGATATTTTATCAAGTGAATTAATCGGGAATCGAATTGTAAAAAGTTCTCCTGTTGTTTGACCCTGCATTAAACCTTGAATAGAAGCCCCTAAATCTTTTAATTCTTTGTCTATATTTTTACTTACCTTAACAAAAGCACCAATATTTCCGTTTTCCCCTTTTGGAAATCCGAAATTATTACTTATCGCCATTCTTGTACTTAATGATAGTTTTGCAATATTCATAACTTTTTATTTATTAAATTTTTTAAATGCTAAATATCCTAATACCAATCCTCCTAAAATTAGTAAATGGTTTTTGTGTTGCTGAAAGAACGATTGAGTTAAATACTCTTTAGGTACTTCCAAGTATGACGATGGCATATCAGGATACAAAACCTCTTTTTGATAGTTAGATAAGTCACTTCCATTTGGAGAAATAACAATTCCGTTTGCCGTTTCAATACCGTCAAATGATTGTCCTTTTTTTATGGTGTTATCTTGTCTTCCAATTCCGTAAACTGTGTAACTATAATCTTTTACAAATGTATATTTTGCCATAACTTTTTTATTAATTTTTAATAACGAGTTGACAAAGGCATTTCATTCAGCCTAACTCTTTGTTGCGGTTGTTCAGGAGCAGGAGTTTCAACAACTTCAGAAGCTAATTGACCTACATTGCTTAATTGAATATTATTTTCCTGTGTTGCTTGATTCATAGAAGCAACCATCGTTTCTAAATCATTTGCTCTTTTATTTGCTTTTAAATTGTTAAAAACTAAATAAGCTATTAGCAGACCACCGCCAATTAGCAATAAATTTTTATTTTCCATTTTTTTATCTATAATATTGTCCCGCTAAAGATTTTCCTTTAGTCCCTGCAAAACTTAATTCTGCTTGTTCTAATTGACCTCTTATAATATTGTCGTCAAGAGTCATTGTATTGCTCTTTAAAGGCATTATATTGCCTTTAATTGGGTTTTCTTGTGGTGTTTTAATTCCACCTGTTCCAAGAGGTATTTCTGCCCCGCCTGTTTCAGGTGTAGCATTTAAACAGTCTTTCATAAATTGCGTTTTATAAGCAACCATATCAAAACCTGCACTTCTTCTAACTGTTTTTTCATTTTCTAAAAATTTAGCTTCGCAATCTGCGGTTTTTGTTGCTAATAAGTCAGAAGCAATTAAATCTTTTGCTTTTTTATCAGTATATCCTTTGTAAAGTAAATAAGCAACTACTACTCCACCACCTATCAATAATATTTTTTTAGTTTCCATAACTTTTAATTTTTATTTATTTATTTAATTATTTATTTTTTTATATGCGAAATATCCAATAACTAATGCTCCAACAATTAGTAAATGGTTTTTGTGTTTTTGTAAAAATGTTTCAGGAACAACATTTGTGATACCTGAACTAATATTTTGCATAGATTGATTTGAAGATACGTTTTTAGGAATTATTTTCGCATCTAAAGTAACGGGGGTGTTTTCAGAAACTTTTTCAATCGTGATTGATGGTTCGTCTTTACTTCCGTTATCAAAATTATTTTGATTTGTTTTTCCGTATTTTGTATCTACAATATAAGAAAAATTAGTTGTTCCTGAATACGGTTGCGGTGTAATATCAACAATTGTTCCTTTTGGAATTACAAATTTTTCCGAAATTACTTTTGGTGGGTTTCCGCCTCCATAATTATACGTTACAATATCTATTAACAATTTATATTTTGCCATAATCTTATTTTTTATCTTTTAAATGCTCTCGCAATTAATATTATTCCTGCCAATCCTCCTAATCCCGCATAAACGAATTTATGGTCTTGTAAGTGCTGAACAAACTTTTTTTTACTCGATTGTACTACATTAGTTTTAGTAGAAGAATTAGACGGTTTTGAACCTGCCGTAATTACAACTTCTTGCAATTCTTCCACATCGTCTTTTAATTTTACTTTTTTACCTTGTAATTCATTTGTATTGAAAAATTGAGATACATATCCTACATAAGAAACCTTAAATCGGGAATCGCTTTCAATATTAGGACTTTCTAAAACAAAATTACCATCTAAATCACCGTGAGTACCCATAGTATTAGCATTTACGCCTGTAACAATAGTAATATTCGCCAATGCCATTGGTTCATCATTTGTATCTAAAACTTGTCCAAATATTTTCATTATATTTTTCCGCCTTTAATTCTTTGAATTGTGTACCAATTTACAATTGCACCCAATGTAAAAGATATAATGCCTACTACAACAAAAATTGTAGATAAATGCTGATGTATTTGAGCATTTACGTCTTTTTTTATCGTCTTATCCATTTCTTCATTTGGTGTTCCCGTCTGACTATTTTGTACTGCTTCTACCATAATAATATAATGTTAATCCTGCCAATATTGATAATATACCAACTGCAATATAATTCTTGTATGCTTTAACTGCCAAACTAAAACTTCCGTCTTGTAGCCATTGGCTCGGCAGTTTTTCTAACATTGTTTTTTTAACTTCCCAAACTCTCAATTTTCCGTCTTTTACATTTCGGAAAGCGGGGTTCGCATCGTAAATTTGTTTTGCCGTAAGACCTCCGCCTTGAATTACCCAATCATCGGGCTTTCCAATTGCTAAAGGAAAAAATACTGCAAAATATGTGTCTATATAAGTTTTGTATTTACCCTTATATAAATTAAAATATTTTTCAACGTAATCTAATTGCTCTACTGCGGTCATTGCCTTTAGTTGCTCTTTTGTAACACCTAAAGTTTTTCTTGCCGATGCTCCAAATTGAATTAAGCCTACATACCCTAATGAATTTGTAATAGACGGGCTAAAACCACCTGCGCTCTCAAAGTACATAATTGCCATTAACCAATTAGGGTCAACCCCTATTCTTGGTGCAATTTCGTTTACCTTGTTAACAAAAGGTATCCTGTATGAAGCAGGAACTTTATTTTCGTATATTAGAGCCATTTACCACAATATTTTATCTGCATACCAACCATTCGACCCTGTTTTATGACGGTCTTTTTCGTGGCGTTGCTTATACAATCTACGTCTTTCTTTAGCATATCCTTTCGGGAAATACCCTTTTTTTTCTTTCTCCAAATAGGTCGGGTAATCATTCATACCCGAAGCCCCTATTGTAGCAATTTTTTTACCATTTTTAAAAATATCAATTTTTTTAACAGAGTTTGTTGAGGGCTTTATTTCAACCCCCAACTTATCCGCCTGTGCTTTTGAATATGGTAAAATTTTATAAGCCATTATTAAGCCCCACAACCGCAACCACCTGTTGCGTTCAAGAATTTATCTGAACTTTTCTTTGGTGTAAAATACCAAGCTAATAATGCTAAAGCACCTACTACGGCTAAACCTCCTACGATATATTTCTTTTCCATTTTTTTTGTTTTTAATTTTCAACGTAACGAATTGGTGTGTCACTACCATACACACAAGCAGTTGCTCCTGATGGTTGTAAGTAATAACTTCCATTAGGTCTTTTACATTGTAATTGAACTTTTGAAGTCGAACCTCCTTTGGTAGTTAATTTACCATTTGCCCCGTAAAAACCCTCTGAATTTGCTTTGTTTTTTGGTTTTAAATACATAAATAATGCTATTGCACCTACAATCGCTAAACCACCTACTAAATAACCTTTTTTCATAATTTTAATATTTAATTGTTTATATTTTTTAAATTTATCATTACTTAATTAGGTTGTTGTTTTGTTTCTTGTTTTTGTTTATAATTACTTTTTAAACCATAGGTCTAAAAAACCGTTTACGCCTAACATTTTTAATAAATAACCTCTGCTTTCCAAAGGAATAGATTTATTATTGATTAATTGTTGAGTTGTTAAAGCACCTTTTACCTTATTTCTCATAGCATAGTAACCCGCATTGTAGGAAACCATAACTTTATTCATACTCGCAACGTTGCCCTCTTTAAATGCTTCTAAAAGCCATCTTAAATTAGCAGTACCAATTGCTATATTGAATTCAGGATTATTTTGTAATGCTTTGCGTATTTCGCTTTTTACTGCCGAACTCGGAAGTACATTAGCGTTGAAATTTTTACTTGACGGAATCGCTTTATTGAAAAAAGATTTTGCTTTAGTAGATAGCGGGGAATTGACCATAACTTGCCATTTTGCCAAAATTTCCCAAACTGTGTTTGGAGTCATCTGCATAAGACCTGTCGCATCATATTTATTCGGAGGAGAATTAATACCGCCACTTTCGGTAGCAATAAAACCTATAATTATTGAATCATCAATTTCAAATTCAATTCCCCACTTTGTAACATAGCTTCCAAATGACTTATTGATTTCATCTATAAGTAAATTGTTAACTCTTATAACATCGGGGTTAGAGTATTTATAATTTGATTGTGCAAAACTTCTATTAATATCAGGCACTTTAATCGCAACTGTCGTGTACTTTCCCATAATTATTCAGATAAAGGTTCTTCTATTGGCGGTGTGTCAAACTTTTGAAAAGTGACTGTTCCACCTCGAATTTTTCTAACATTACGAGTAAGATACTTCGCCAAGACAAAGCCTCCGAAAGCAACACCTAAAATGCCTACTACTAATAAAATTTTTTGCGCTTTGCTCATTATTTTTTATTTCCGAAATACTTTATTGCCCCACCTGTTGCTACAAGTAGAATACCGCCTAAAAGCAAACTTCCCCAACCAATTCCTGATTTTTTTTCAGTTTTAGTTTCGTCATCTGTTTTTAATTCTTGTTCTTCCGATTCTTTTTTCTCTAAATCTTCTTTTTCTCTCAATTCTTCAGCATCTTTTTGGGCTTTTTCACTTGCTCTTCTATTTGCTAATTCCTCTTGTTGTTTTCTTCTTTTGGCTAACGCCTCTTGTTCTCCTCTTTTCGCTAAAGCCTCTTGTTCTCTTCTTTTTTTCTCTTCTCCCTGTGCTTTTAAATTAGCACTTCTTTTTTGCTCTACAAGAGTTTCTAAATCTTCTTGAACATCCTCTTGGGTGTCTTTGATAAATTCTATAATCTCGTCTAACGCATCTTGAGAAGCCTCTGTCGGGTTAGCATCGTGTTCGCTTCTTGCGGTTTCTAATTTCACATTCAGTTTTTGCAAACCGTCTATTCTTTTAGCCATTGAAGCGGGTACTTTGTTATCCAACGCTCTTAATAATCCATTAATTGTTTCCATAGTATTGTACTTAATAAAGTTAATTTAATCTACAAATATAATAAAATTTTGATAAACAAGTAATTAATGCCTTGTTTTTAAAATAATTGTCTTTTTTTATGTTTCTAACAGGCTTTCTGCTATTATTTTTTGTCCGCTTGGTGTCGGACATATTACATCTGTTTTCGTACTATTTTTTTAATTGGGCAAAGGCTCTTTTTTTAGCATTGTTCCAACTCTCTCCATCCATACGGATTTTTTTAGCTAAATCATTTGCTTTTTTTAGGGTTTCTGCTCCGCTATTTGATTTTTTACCGTCTGTACTACCGCCTGACATCTTTTTAGCAGATTGCATAGCCTTTACTTTTCCCGCAACTTTATCGCCAACTTCCTGTGCTTCTTCTTTAGAATAGTATCTACCATATTGCTCTTGGTATTTGCTCTTAACAGGTATTCCCTCGTATTCTTTTGCTACTTTATCAGAAAGTTTATCAAAGTTGGAGATTTTACCTCCGCCTTTGAACATTCCTGTTTCCATAAACTTTTTGAACTTGGCTAATGCTTTTTCGTGTTGTTCAGAAACTACCTTATCAGTCAATCTTTTTGGTTTAGAAACTTCTAAAGTATGATTTGGGTCTTGATACATAGTATATTTAAAAATACTATAACCTTTTGTTCCTGTCGGCTCTGTTTTACCTCCTTGAGCAGAAGAAACTAAATTACCACTATAAGTTTTAACGGTAGATATTCTCCAATCGTAACCGTTAAAATCATCTACTGTGTTTTCCGCTCTCCAATTACCTCTTGCATCTTTTCTAATTTCAGTTGTACTAATTTTAGGTTCTGATTTTCCTGAAGAAGTAGGCGTTGGTTGTCCTCCAATTGGTTCAGTACCTTTCTTAACCCAATACCCATTTACAGGCTTAACGGTAGTTCCATCTTTCAACTCAACAGAAACTACATCACGTTTTGGAATGTAATTTGCTTTTGAAGTCAAATCTCCGCCTTTCGCAAGTACGTTAGCACCATTTAGAACATCAGCACCACTGTAAGTAACCTCCTTGCCATTACGTTTAAGTGTAACGGTTTTGATGTCTGCTTTAAGAATGTATTTAGGTTTTTTTGGCAAAATATCTATTTTGGTTTGCTCTATTTCCTTTTCCACAAGTTTAATTCTTTCTTTTAAAGAATCTGTTTGTCTTGTGCTGATACTAACCTTACTTCTTCTCATACCTGCACCCCAACCCATATTTTCTATAACTTTATATTCTTTTAATTTAGCTTCAAATAATTTTGATTCTAATTCAGATTTTTTGTTTTCAAGTTTAGTCAGTTTATCTTCTAAACTTCCGCCTTTGGCGTAAGAATTTTTTAGATTTCCTCTATGGTTTAAAATTGTATTTATTTCTCTGATTTCTTTGTCAATTCTGTATTTACCTAAATCAGTAGGTTCATTGTTCTTCATCATTTTTAAATATTGAAGTCTTTGTTCGTAGTCTTCATTACTAACTCTACCACCGTCAGCATAAACATTATTCATAAAGCCACCGTCAGCGTATTGCTTTTTCATTTTTTGTTCGTATTCTAAAATATCATCCATACTTAACCATTCAGGTTTTGCATCTTCAGGTAAGTTATTCCACAAACGCTTCATTTCTTTTATTTGAGCATCTACATTACCCGCCCACAAATGTTTTTCAGACCTGTTTCCATTACCTAAAAAATAATCGTTATCTGAACGTAATCTATCTAATAATCGATAATTATGTGAGTTATCAATTTTACCGCCTTTAGCGTAAACATTATTCATAAAGCCACCGTCAGCATATTTCCAATTTTCATTAGGTATTTCAATTCCTAAAGTTTTTAAGGTTTTTTTAGATACTACTTTAAAATTTTTATCTCCATCATAATCAGAAAGTAAGTCAACAGCATCTTCTTTATATTCAAATCCTGATTCTACTTTATTTTCTAAAAAATTTACAATATACCAATTATATAAATCAACTTCTTTATTGTATTCGTCTTTCCTTATTTGGTTTTTTGTTCGCCTTGTTCTTTTTACAGAACCACCGTCTTCATAAACGCCCGAAGCCCCTGAATTGTCAGATTTTACAATTGAACTTCCAACATTAGAACCCGCAGTTTTAAAAATGTACATTTTCAATTCTTCTAAGTCGCTTTCGCTTACAGTAAATTTAGTAAGATTGTCCATTTGAAAATGTACAAAGTAAGCACCGTTAGAATGACTTTGGCTCATTAATCCACGACCTGTTGACAAATCTATTTTACCAATTCTTGTTTCAGATTGAATTGTAATAATTTGGTCTGTATCATCTTTACCAATTGGGTAAACACTAAAGTCTTGAGATTTTCTCATTCCTGAAATTTTCATTTCAATATCAGTAGTTCCCATTATGTTTTTACTCAAACCAAGAATTTCTGCTTTGGCAACTTCTCCGCCTTTAGCATAATTACTCATATAAGTAGAAACTTTCGGTATAGTTCCGTCAAAATATCCACCGTTAGCATATTTATTATTAGAATCATATAGATTTTCTATACTGCTTTCAACTTCTTTTTCAGTTACATCTGCTTCAAAACCATAAAATCCTGTTCCGTTTTTAGAATGTTCATCTCTAAAAAATTCACGGTTTTTATTCATATAAGTATTATAAGCCCGTAATGATTTAAAAGTTTTTAATTTTTCAGGTTTGTTATTTGGCTCTGCTTTCCAAAGACTTATTTCTCCCCCGTCAGCGTAAACATTATTCATAAACCCACCGTCTTCAAACTTTGCATTATTCCAACCGAAAAATTCCGAATTAGCAGTAAACTTTTGTTTTCCACCGTCACGGCTATAAGTAACTTCCCCAACTTCTTCTCCGTCTCCGTCAAAAATGCTAAACACGGCATTTGAAACACCGTTTTCATCAGAGTTAACAATTGGCTCAACTTCGTATTGTTCGTCCTTGTAATCAAACGTGTAGTCTTCACGCAAGTCAACTCCCTCCATACCTTTCAAGAAACCTTTAAAATTACCCAAAGCATCGTCAGTAAATTTTTTAGTCAATTCTGCTTTAGTTCCCGCAGACACGTTTATTGGTTCGACAACATTTTGATTTTTAATATCGTCTTGGTCTTCGTCCTCTTCCTCGTCCTCTTCCTCGTCTTCGTCCTCTTCTTCGTTTTCTTCCTCCATCAACTCTTTTTTACCGTCAAGGTAATGAGTAATGTCGGAAAGGTTTTGCGTTGCAGTTTCCATTTTTGCAACTACCCAAGCAGGAACAGGAACTTTATCTTCTAAAATATCTTCCAATTCCTCGTGATGATGTTCTACCTCAACGTTTTGATTCATAATCATACGTTGGTTATCGCTGAAACTTTCAATGTTGCCACCGTCAGCGTAAAATTTACCCTCTCTCAAACCGTTATAAAGTTCTTCAGCGTTAATTGGGTCAAAACCTAAATCACGCTCAAATCCTAATCCAAATCGACCTCTATACGTTTCAAGGTCGCTACGGCTTACTGAACCTACTTCAGCACCATATCCTAAATCTACAATAGCCCAAAGATAATCAGGGTCATTGGGGTCAGAATTTAAAATATACCAGCTTCCATTCCCCATAGGATTGAATATCTTGACAACAACCTCTTGTTTAGAGAGGTTACTACCAAGTGAATATTGATTGAATAATTGTCTGTCTATTGTTTTATTAAATAACTTCATAGTATTTTTAAATTAATCGTTTTTATGTGTGTTTGATGTAGGCATTGGTAAATCCTTTATGAACTCAAACGCTCTTGGGTTTACACTTAAAAGTTTGTCAGGGTTTCTGTCTTTTGGATTGTAACTCATTCTTGCTCTTACTCTTTTGTCGTCATTCAAATCAGCACTTTCGTCAAGCGTTCTAATTACAACATCGTTAGTTCTGCGACTTACATTACTTTTTAAATCAATTGGCTCGTCAAGAGTATCAATCTTGCCACTTATGCGACTTACTTTATTAGTCAAGTCAATTGGCTCGTCAAGAGTATCAACGTGAACTTCTCTTTCAGGGTATCTGTAATTGTTTTCGTTATCTGCTTTCATAAACCCCTCGTTGTCGTCTAACATAGCACCGTCAGCATAACTATTAACAACTTCAACACTCCAAACACCGTTACCAAACCATTTTTTAGTTAATGTTTTTGACATAAATTCTAAAACGTCAAACTTATCTAACCCGCCACCTTGAGTTACACCTAAAGGTATGTCAATTTCAACAACTATTTTTTGCCCGTAGTTTTTCTCAAATAATGGTTTTACTATTTTAATACCCCAAGCACCGTTTCCGAAATTAAATTTATTAGTTAAGGCTTTTGATAAAAATCGAGAAAATTCGTACTCATCTTCAACAACATATTCAAAATTGTAAGGAACTCCGATTTCAGCTAAAAATTTGCCTTTTAAATCTCCACCTTTAGCGTAAACATTATTCATAAATCCGCCATCAGCAAAATAAGATTGTTTATATTTTCCCCAAGCACCCATATTTGTTAAATATTCAAACTCACTTCTTTGCACGTCTTCTATTTTACCAACAGGGTTTTTAGATTTATCAAAATATTGTATTGATATTTTATCTTTATCAGAATAAATTATTCTAAAAGTTTTGTCTTTTCTTGAGTCATAGTAAAAACTTCCAACTAACCTTTCTTCAACATCTCCGCCTTTAGCATAGCTATATTCTTCTCTTATTTGTTCATTTGTCATTTCGTCCCATTCTTCGGTTGACAATTGCATTTCAGCCAATTCAGCCAATTCAGGACTTAATTGAGAATAGTCGCCCTCAACGCTATTTATTAAAACCTGCAACGCACCGACTTTGCCTGAACTTTTTACAAAATGATTATACTGCATCGTTTCAATAGGGTCTAAATTATCTAAATCGAAGTCTTGTAATTCAGCATCAATGTTATTTCCTTGCATTTCTCCGCCTTTAGCGTAAGAATTGGTTTTATATTCTTTTCCATCAATATTAGTACCGCCTTTTAACCAACTTCTTAAATCTTCGTAAAAAACCTCGCTTCTAAATTGACCAACGTGATACGGCACTCCTTTTGATTCAGTAGAATTTGATATGTAAAAGTGAGTTGTATCGGTATCTTTTGTAATGTACCAAGTATCTACATATTTTCCGTCAGGACTTGATACTTTTATTTTGGCAACTTCATCAGTACTTCCACCGTCAGCATAACCAAAAGATTCTTTTTGTTCAATTTCTCTAAATAAAGTGTCTAATTTTTTATCTTCTTGTCTTGAAAACCATTGAGATTTTGCAGACAGATAACTTTTAGCAGGAGAAACACCTCTTACGCCTTTAATTTTTTCATAATCATTTTCGGTCATAAACATAATCGTAGTCCCTGCACTTGTGTTAGAACCTCCAAATGAGTACAACGAAATGTATTTTACATCACTTCTATTTATTTGTTGGGTTGCTCTATGGCTTCCTGAATTAACAAAAACATATCCCTTTGGAGCGACTAACTTATTAACATCTTTTTTAGAAGTAGGCGTTGTGTTTTGTGCAAGTGTCAATTTACTTTGTTCTGCCTGATTAAAAGCAGTTCTACCGTCAGCCATTTTCAACTTATAAAAGTAATAAGTTTTTCCACCCATTTTCGATACAGACCTGTCAATAATTTCGGCAGGTTTAGATAAGTCAAATTCTGTAAAAGAGGTAACATAACCCGAATCATCAACCATTACTTTATCGCCAACTTCAAACTTAAATCTCGCACCTGTTTTACTAACAGGTTTTGAACTTGGAGCAGAAAGAGGCTCTGCCCCTTTCTTTACCCAATATCCATTTGCAGGTTTTATAGTTTCTCCGTTTTTAAGTTCAACAGAAACCACATCGTTTTTACCAACGTAGTTTGCAATTTTACTTAAATCTCCACCGTCTTTTAATATGTTTGCACCATTCAAAACATCACTACCTGCAACAGTTACAACTTTACCTTTTAATTTTAAGGTAACGCTTTTAATATCATCGTGGTCGATATATTTTGTAAGTTTTCCGCCTTTAGCATAAACATCGCCCATAAATTGAGTTCCGTCTGAAACGTTTGGAGCAAAATCTCCCCCAAGTTCAAAATCAATCTTGTTTTCTTTTAAGGCTTTAGGTAAAGAATCGTCATAAAATTGTATCTCTTTACAGTAACTACCCTTTTGAGCAAGTAAAGTTTTCAATACATCGTCAATAATTTCTATTTTAGAAGAAATAATAGTCCACCAACCTCCGTTGAAACCTGCTTTTTGTCCTCTTTCTTTTTGCCAAGCATTTTGTTTAGTAGGGTCAGAAACTTTTTTATCCTCTTCCATATAATTACTTAACACTTTTCCGTCAGCATCAAGCCATTTATATCCGTAATTATGACCTATCACTATATTTTCTCCAACAAAAACTTCATAGTAGTTCTCGGTAGAACCTGAAGTACCTTTTTGTTTTTCAGTTATGTCTTTAGGTTTTGAAGATATTTTATATTTCTTTATGATACCTTGCCAATCAAAGTCAGGGTATTCAATACCAACTGCAAACTCTTTGTTTTTTTGAGCCTCAACTAAACCCTCGATTTTGCTTTTAACATAAGTGTCTTCGTAAGAAAAAATACCCTTATCGTATTCAAGTTCGTTGTCAGCCACAATTTCGTTATCAAAAGCATATCCAAAAATAATATTTCTTATTTGTTGTTCGGTGTAACCTGCCTCTACAAGTTTTTGAACCATTTCAAGATTTAATTTTTTTAAATCAGTAACGGTAAACCTTTTCGTCTTTCCGATTTTTGCTTCTTTTGCATCTTTAAGCATTTTAGCAAACACGGCATTTGCATCTACTTTTGCAGTAGATTTCGCAGTAGATTTCGCTGAATTTTTAACGTAAACCCCGTCAAGTATATCAGAACCCATTAATTTCTTTAATTCGCCCTTAACTACAACGCTCAATTCTTTTACGTCTTTATTAGGAACGTAAGTATAATCAACTGAACTTTTTTTGTTAGAAGCAGTCGCTTTAGCACCACCTGCCATAGAATCAAACTCTCCGTCAAGAAGTCTTTTGTAAACTTCCTGATAGTAAGCAACACCCTCTTTATCCTTACCTTGTCTTCTTGATTCAATAAGACGGTTTGCACTTGCTTTCATATCTTCAAGAACTTCAGGAGTGAATTTACCCGTGTCGCCTTTTTCTCCAAGTTTGATAAGATTATAGCCTGTTGTATTGTATTCTTTATCAGAAGTAAATATTAGAGTATTCCCTGTTGTATCAAGTCTTAATTCTCCATAATCTCCATTGATAGGGTCGCCATAATTATTCATTACAGTTGCGTATCTTTTTTCGTCTTTTTGCCAAACAGTATCTCCTACGTTGAATTCAACCGTACCAACAAAACCGCCTTTGGCGAAATTTTTTATACTTCTTGCTTCAACTATTGCATACCATTGATTATCTAATCTTGTACCCGCCTCTTCTATTTTAGAAGTATTTTCTTTTTTATCTTTCGCTTCAAAATATTTTTTAGCGTTAATAGTTTTTTGCTTATTAACCAATTCCAATCTTTCTTGCAATTCTTTATCCGATAAGTCAAGTAAAAAAGTAAAATCATCGCCTCCAACTTTTATTTTTCCGCCTTTAGCAAAAACCTTTCCACCTCTTACAGAAATTTTTCCGTCATAAGTTTCAACGCTTGGGTATTCTCCAAGTGCTTCTGCACCTTTGGTTAGTTTTTCTTCTACTTCTTCATCAAGACTATGGTCAAAGAAACCTACGCCTTGTCTGCTTCTTGTGTACCAAATATCATTTCCGATAGTATCTAAATCAAGTCCGCTTTCTTCAATGGCATCTTTGTTTTCTGAATAGTAATCAGCCAACATTTTTTTAGTTGAAGTTACAGTTTCTTTGTCGAAATCAGAAACAGAATATTCGCTATCAAGTGGCTCTCCTGAATCAGAATCAGTTTCCGTGAAAAGAACTGCCGAAGCATAACCATTCCACAATTCATCAATTACTGAATCATTTACCGAACCACCATTAGCGTAAACCCCATTCATAAATTGAGTTCCGTTTGAAATGCTTGGAGCGAAAGCACCACCGTCAGCAAATAAACTACTCATTTTAAATTTTAAATCGTCTTTTTTCTCTAAAGAATATAAGTCGTAAATTATTTTAGTATCAGTTTTGTCCATAGCCTCCTCAATCGTTCTTCCATAATTGTAAGACTTAAAGTATCTACCCTCTTCAGTTCTTCTTTGAGTATATCTTTTAACACCTTTTATTTCAATGTCAATACTGTAAGTTCTTGCAATATCGTCTTTACCCGTAACTCCGTTTGGATTGATGTCGCTTGTAAAAATTATATAACCTCCTGTCGGTCTTGTTTCTCCCACCTTTAAATCTTCAACATTTGAAGTAACGGAAAGACTAACGAAAACACTTGCCCCATTTCCAAGATAATCTCTAAATTTTACTTTTTCTAAAATCGCTTCTTCATTTAGACCAAATTTATCTCCAAATTCTTTACAGAAAGCAGAAACAAGTTTTTTACACTCGGATATGTCTTCTGACATAGAACCACCATTAGCATAAACCCCACTCATAAATTCAGTTCCGTTTGAAACGCTTGGAGCGAAAGCACCACCATTTTCGTAAATCACTTTTGAGTGAGCCTTTACTTGACCAACAGTTTTTACATCATTAACCTCTCCTCTCATTGGAGTAACTAAATTAGCCATTTCTTCGGCTTGTTTTTTTGTTGTTGGTTTTGAAGTAATAAACCAATAATCGTCTTCTGTTTTTGAAATAGAAACATAAAGATTATCATCAACGTCTTTTAAAGCACCACCACTTGCGTATTGACCACGAGTAGTGTGCATAACTAAAGCAACTTTTATATTTATAGGTAAGTCGTCATATTTTTCATAAATTAATTTTCCAAAAAACTCGTTTATTTCATTATTCGTTTCTCCTTTTACCGATGCTTTTCCGTAAACTTCTTCGGTGTGGTCACTTAAAAAATGTAATTTTTGTGATAAATCCCAATTATTCCAAACATCTTCAGGAGTTCTTCCCTCATAATTATTAGGAATAGAACCACCGTCTTTGTAAATACCTTGACTTGCGCCCTCGCCCAAGTAGTAGTTAACATAAGATTGAGAAGCATCATTGATTACTTGTTGGTTTTGAGCCATAGCCCCACCGTCCATAAACAACTCTCCGCTTGACATAGCACCTGTTTCTCCAACAAGACCCGTGTAGTTAGTTCCTGAAACCCCGCTTAAAGGCATATCGGCATTTAAACCGCCCGTACCACCGCCTGAATGACCTGCTAAATCAGTTGTCATAAATGCGCCACCAAGTTCAAAAGATTTTGGTTTAAAAAGCCCCCATTTATTCCCTCTTTTATAATCAGGGTGTGATGTAGGTAAATCAAATACCTTGTAACCTTTGTTTTTTATTTCATTCGCAAATTCTTTTTTTAATTCAGAAAGTTTAGGAGATGAAATAAAAGCATAATCCATATCGTAAAGTTCTAACTTGTATTTATCTAAATCCCCTCCGTCAGCAAACGAACCTGTATTTTGGAAGTTTCCAAAGTTAGGGTCTGTCATAAATGGAAGTGAGCCACCGTTAGCAAATTTAGCATCACTTTCTCTTAATACTTTTAAAATCTCATTGAAACGAGCAAGTTTAGATTCTCTTTCTCTTGTTCTGTCTTTTTCTTCTTGAGAATCATCGCCCTCTCTGTAAGTACTTAATCTACTGCTATTCAAATCTCTTTGAAGTTTATGTAACTCTTTCAGCAACTTTTCTTCGTTAGATACATTACCACCTTTAGCCAACAAAGGCATATCTTTTGGGTAATTAGGTGCTAAACGGTCAGAGTGACGGTCACGAGTTTCCCAATACTTTCTACCTAACTTATTAGGGAAAGTACCATAGGCATTTGAAGTAGAACCCTCTTTGGTTACAAATCTTGCTCCTTTTACTTTTGCTTCTCTTACCGCATCACGTTTAATATCGGAATTAGCAAATCCTTGAAGTTCTTTTTTAGTTCTCACAAGAGCCAAAAGTTTTTCCAATTCAGTTTTCTTTTGCTCTGCAACTTGACCTCTACGTTCTTTAAGAACTGTTTTAGCACGTTCCATAGCATCTTTCCAAGATTCTCCTGCTTTTTGAATTTCTTTAGCAACTGACATTATATTATTGCCCGAAGTTTTAGCAGTAGAAGTGGTTGCAGGTTTTTTCGCTTGAGTAACTTTTTTCGCTTTAGCGACTTGTTTTACTTTAGCAACTTTTTGAGCAACCACCTGTGGCTTTTTTACGGCATCAGGATTCAACTTTATAACTTGGTCTAATATTTGTTCGCCAACTTTGTTTTTTGCCTCATTGGTTTCTTCAAAATTATTAAGAAGTTTTTTTACTTGTTCCAAAGTCTTTTGGTCTTTTTCAGACACTTTAGAAATTTCAAGAGTTTCGTATTTTTTTAATAAAGTAAGGTTCATATTTTCAATTTTTTTATTATTCGTATGTTTTTAATAAGTCTTTTAAATTTTAATTAATCTGATTAATTTTATTGCATTGTTGACATCAGCAAATTATTAAGCATTTCAAGTTCTTGTTCTTGTTCTTTAGTAAGAGGAACTTCAACTGTTGGTTCGACAGGTTCTTTTTGTTCAACATCTTCAACCAAAGATACTGAAATTAAATCGTAATTTAAACCCTCGTAAATATCGTAAAATTCTTTTTGAGCCTTTTTTATAGCTTCTTCTTCGTCTGTTGCAAAAATATCATAAATTTCGGTTAAAACGTCTTTATCAGAAGCATTTAATTTGAAAGTGTATTCAACTTTAAATTTATTTTCTTTCTCCTTTGGTTTAGCAGGTTCGCCTTTAATACCAATAGTTTCGTTTTCTTTAGCAAGAACCAAAGTTTGCTTAATTAAATTGATTATTTCGTTCTTAATACTCTCGTCAGCAATTTTATTTAGCTTTTTAGTATCTATGACTTCCATAAAATCATTTAAAGTAATTTTATCAGTAGGCGTATGAACAAATTCATTAATTATAAACTCTTTACCGATAACCTCTTCAAAAGGCAACCTGTCTTTAACTACAACCCAATCAATATTTTCTTTAGAAGATAAAGGGGTTACAAAATAATCAGCCCAATTACTATTAAAATCTTGTTGTAACTCGTTTAATTTATTTAGCCTATCAAATACGATGTATTTTTCTTTTACTTTGTTAAAATCAAACAAAACAGGTCGTGTTAATTTAAAAGTCAAAACTTTTCTTTCAGTTTCTCCAATTAACATCATTTGCTTATAGTCAAATTCAACAACAGAACCAACTTCAACTCCGTAAACATTTGGATAATATCTTGATATTTTTTTAGGGTCAAGCGTAATATTAAAATTGTTATTTAGTTCATTAATGTCGTCTTTATTTGTCAAGTTATAGTTTTTCCAAGTAAACAAAGGTAAATTACTTTGCCAATCTGAATATGGTCTGCGTTCTCTAATATCTCTTTGAAATTCTATTAAAACCAAGTTGTAAAGGGTCTTGAAAGATACCAAGTATAATCTACCTGATATATCATCCATTATTAAATTCCCCTCTTTATAATCCATTATTAATTCCATTTCTTACCTTTTTAAATTATATTTCTGTCGGCTTTAAATCGCCTAAAAAAGCACCGTACTCCAAACGTGTCATTTCTCTTTCTAAATTCTGCCAACCCTTTTCGGTATCGTATGATTCAAGTATTTCTGCTTCCTTGTAAATACCACCCTCTCCGATGTGGTAATTAACGTGAATAAAAAATGTATTTGGAATTTCAGGGTGTTTCAAAACCTGAAGTTTACTCAAAGATACGTTTTTGTGTTTACCAAAATCTTGGTAATATTTTTTCCGTTTTGTTGCTTCTGCTATCATACTAACTCAATGTTTTTTCGATTGCTTTTATCAAGTCTTTTGTTCGTTCTTCAATTCTTAAAACCTCGTCTTTAGGTGTTTCGTAAACCTTTAAATTCGGGTCGTTTAAATCAGGAACGACTTGTAAATTATCTCTAATAAGACCTGATAAATATCTTGTCATTTCTTGCTTTCTTTGTGGTATAGAATAATTAGCATATTTAGGGCTATCTTTTTCTCTATTGTAAATTCCCTGAATAAATTTTGATGGATTAGTTGTTAACAACATACCAACATAATCTAACATTCTATAAACCTCTTCTTTTATTTTCGCAAATGTTTGAGCCTGATTTCTTCCTGTTAGTTTATCAGAATTTTGAATATTTCTTAACCCTCCAAGAATCATCAATCCTTTATCGTTTATTTTAGTTGTATTTTTTACAGAGCCTTTATTATTAAAAACCCAATTTTTATACATTTGAAAAACATCATATAACTCATCTCGAACATTGTTATTATACCCATAAAGTGTAGTTCCCATTCCTTTAGGATAGCTTGAACTTCTTGGGTTTTTAGCTTTTTCAGCCATTCTTCTAATTGTTGCCGTACTTCTCCAAAGATTTACTCTAAAAAATCTAACATCAGAAGTAAAAGAAGCAAGGCTTCCAAAATCAATTGTTTCTCCATATTCTTTTAAAGCAAATGGTAAAAAAACTATTTTATCATCTTTAGAATATGACCTAACACCGTAAATCCTTACTTTAACCCCTGCTTTTTCTAAAATATCAGCAACGATAAATGTTGGTAAATTTTTAGCCAACATAGCTTCTGTTTCTAATGTTCCAAGCCCACCGACCACAACAAATAAATCCACAAAAGGGGAAATTCCACCACCTAATTTTTCTCTATAAGAAAAAACCTTTTTTGTAGTTGTGGCATATTTTAATTTAGCGAAAATTCCTTTTTCCTTATTAACTTCAAATCCACAACCATTGTAAATTTTACCGTCTTTAAAGGGCAAGTATAACATATTAGCATCTGAATATTTAACCTTTACGCCCTCACAATGCTTTTCAATTAAAGAAGTTCCCTCTTGTTGCTTTCTTAAATACAATCTATTACCTTTGAAATTATAATAAGGCGTGTTGTCAATTTCACTTTGCAAAACAAGGTTACTATCTATTACTATACCGTGAGTTTCGTCAAAATATTCAACTTTTCTGTATAGCCCTTTTGAAGCTATACCGAAATTGAATACACCTTTTGGCAAAGACGTAAATTTCATTCTTGCTGAATCGAAATCCCCTCCTAAATCTAATGTTCTTTTAATGTCAGAAAATCCATTTAAAGCACTTTCCAATAAAGGCATATCGCTAAAAATCTTAACTTCATCATAAGAGAATTGTTCCTGAAGTGTTTTATTACTATTAGGGTCATACCCATAAAATTCAGGATTGCTTCTAATGTAGTCATCCGAAGTATCGGGTCTTTGAACAATAGGGTCATACTCTGACGGATTATTTAACCAATAATCCTCAACTTCTTTTAGCAAATCCCTTTGGGAGTTGTAAAAGTAAATCTCTAATTGTCTTGCAAGACTTGCGTTTATCATTTTTTATAAAGGGATTGCACTATTTTCAGCATATTTTCTTTCTGCTTCCTCGATTATTAGTTCCGCAGTTTTTCTCTCTAATTCTGTCGAAGTACCTAATTGGTCTAAAGGCGTAACGTCTTTAACTTCGCAAATAGCGTAAAATTCTTTGAACTGACTATCTAACTTTTGAATTAGACTTTCTCTTTGTTGTTCAGAGAATAAAGCCAAGAATGATTTCACAACCTCACTTAATTTTTTAGGTCTTGGTATTTTGTTCGGAGTTTCTTCTCTATTTACAAGAAAAGCAACAAACGTATCTCTTGCTACAATCATCAAACGAGTTGAAACGAAAGCAATTCCCGTTAATCTATCTTCTACAATTTGCTGACGCAATTGAGCCAAGAAGTTAAATGCAAAAGTCATATCAATCACAGTTCCGTCAGGGAAACTTTCCGATGATATATTAGTCATTATTTTATCGTACTCAAATTTGTAGTTATAAGTAATTTTGTAACAACTTCCTGCGAAACGGTCTTGTAAAGATAAATCCTGTTTGAAATTCGCTTCGTAATCTTTGTTCGCCTCATTAAGCAAAGAGTTACCTGTTGCAATGATAAAAATCTTTGCTCTTGGTATCCTTTGTCCTCTACCATTTGATATTGTTGGCTGAACTTCTATTGTAGTTTTATTAGCCAATTCAACAACTTTAACGGCATCTTTAATTTTCGCTAAACCGTCATTTAATAAACCTGCCGTATTAGGGTCGATTTTAGGTAACTCGTCTAAAAGCAATAAAGCACCCTCGTAAGGTTCGTTTTTAGCATTTAAACCTAATTCAATGTTGCCCCACGCTTCAGTAAGCCTACCCTCTTGATAACCGTCAATTGTTTGTCCTCCTAAAATATCTAACGGAGAAGTATATTGATTACAGTTTAAAGTAATTAGCTTGTAGTTGATTCTATCAGCGATAATACCTGCGACAAATGTTTTACCAGTTCCCGCTTCTCCGTATAAATACACGTTGTTTTGGGCTTCGTAATCAGATAACAAAACATCAATCAATCTACGGTCTTCGCCTGTTTTTCCGCTAAACGTTTTTACATTATTGACTTTTACCTCAATAGTTTTTGTTTCGCCAATCAACTTTTTAAGTTCAGGAGATAAATTATTTTCGTTAATTTTCATCTTCTTCAACCTCTCGTTGATAGCATTATCAATATCTCTACTTGAAGTATTTGCCGATGTATTGTACACCTTGTCTATCAATGTATTAATTGACGTTACTACTCCCGAAAAATCTTTGTCAACTTCAACTTTTTTACGTTCTTGAATTTGCGCTAATTTTTCTTTTGCAACTTTAACCGCAGTTGAATCAGCAGGGAAATTGTCTATAATTCTTTGAAATTTTTCTATCTCTTTTGTATTATCTTCCATTATATAATAAATTTATTTAGTAATTCGTTTTTCATTTCTGCGAAAATTAGGTCTATATTTTTTTGTTTATTAAGTGTTTCTACGTTTTTTTCAATTGTATTTAACTGATAAACGAGTGTATCTATGCTTGTTTCGTCATCAATAACTAAATCATCAGCACCCGCAACATTAGTCTTTAAAACAATTCTTCTTGGGTTTTTATCCTTTCCAAAATTTACAACGAATTCTTTCAAATCTTTTTTTGTAAGATACAAATCTAACAATTTATTTTCATTATTTAATTTTTGGTAAGTGTAATATTTTAAGTTAGTTAACACCACGTCAGTAATTAATTTATTGCGTCTTTTTTTATCCTCAATTTCATTCAAATACGGATTGACAATTTCGTTTGATTTTTTGGCTATTTCCAACTTTAAATTTTCCAATTCTTTATTTACATTTGAGAAAATATAAAGAGGTAATTCATATTGTTGTTGGTCATTTACTTGCAATACTTCCGTATTATCCAAAGCCCCCATCATCACATATATTTGATTTTCCAAATCTGCAATTTGCTTTTTAAAATCGGTAATAATCAAATTATCGTCTGCGGTTTTTTTGCTTTTTTTCTCAAGAGGTTCTAAAATTGCTTTATAATCTGAAATCCTTTCATCACAAAGCCTTATTTCTCTTTCTAATGCGTTTTCATTTTTTTGTTGTTGACTTTCGCCTTGATTTTGACCTTGATTTTGACCTTGACCTTGACCCTCGCCTTGACCTTGACCCTCGCCTTGACCCTCGCCTTGACCCTCGCCTTGACCCTCGCCCTGACCTTGACCCTCGCCTTGACCCTGACCTTGACC
>B570J14230_10000016_pt1 | contig 52894 bp, 79 predicted proteins | sample LakMenepilimnion_3_FD_14230 | JGI IMG/M metagenome (IMG submission 14230) | reverse complement strand
GTATGACCCTGACCATGACCTAAGTTTTCTATTTTGTTCGCCGGAGTATTAATAGCTTTCTCAATAGCTTTACATATCTCATCTACATGCACATAATCACGAACTGCAGTGCCATCTTTGGTATTGTAATCATTACCAAAAATTGTAAATACACCACGACTTTTAGCCTGTAATAAATTATAAAACAGCCCATCAGGATTAGTTGGACTAAACCCTGATGACCCAATAACATTATAGAATCTGAATGTAGTAAAGTTTATATTATTATCATTACAAAACTGCTTAACACAATCTTCTGCTGCTTTTTTGCTAACACCATATGGATTGTTACAATACTCTGCACTGCCTGTACTAGCAAAAATAAAATTTGTTGTTTTGTTCTTAATCTTATGCAGTAAGTTTAGAGTGCCATTTAAATTTGTTGCATAGTATTGAATGGGATTCGTTACACTTTCATTAACTTTAACAAGTGCCGCTAAGTGAATTACAGCATCAAATTCAAAATCTAGATCGGGAAAATTTCTTATATCGCAGGTTAATTGTTCAGTAACATTAGCTTTATTGGGTATTAAATCTAGGCCAATAACATTATACTTTTGATTAAGTAAATTTGTAAGATGGCATCCAATATACCCGCTATTTCCGGTTATTAAAATTGTTTTCATATTTTCTTATAGTGCTGAATAAATCTTTGCCAATTACTTTTCCATTTTTTGCGAACATTTTTTGGCGCATGACATGCTAGATAATGTAAATGGTCACCTATTTTCAAAACTCGTGGCCATTTCATTTTGCGCCACAAATTATCTCTATAATTTTCTTGCCAATTATAGTCACCGTGATATTCACCTGAAGATCGATGCCATTTCAACCAACGCCCTCTATGATAATCTTGTGGACGAAATTTCAGTAGACTTTTTTCAAAGACCATGTGCCATCCTTGTTATCTTCCCATTCTAGGATATCGCCTTCTTTCCAGCCTTGCATATCTAGAAACTCTTCTGGAAATTGTAAAAGCAACTCACCAGATTCTGGATCTTCTACAACTTCTAAANTCCATTTCAATGTATCTTTTGTCATGTTAACCTATTTGAAAGTATGTTAAATGTTAAAATATTTTTATATTAAAGTCAAATTATTTGAAATCAATACTAATGACATGTTCATAATTTTTTTTAATTAAACTTTTATACATAAGGTTTTTATGAACAAGGAAGTTTGTAGATCCAGCATCGCTAGTTATTTTAGCTAATTGTTTAAAGAAAAGTGTTCTTCTATTAAAAGTACCCATATGTTCTGCACTATTCTTTTTTAAATGGTATGTAAATGTTTCGTAACTATATCTATCATTAAGATTCCAATTATGTATTTCTGTAAATGAATCCATATTGTTTTCACTTCTAATAATAGCAGGCTCACTAAATTCTCTCGATTTAAAATCAATGTTTTTATAATCTTTTAAAGTGGTCACTATACAACTATTGGTAATACTACAAAAGTTTTTAATTAATTCTCTTTGTTGATTTTCGTCGTTTACAAAAGTAAAAAATTCGTCCACTGCAAATATTAAATCAAATCTTTCTTTAATTGCAGTCAAAGGTTTTATTTTAATTTTATTTGAATGTAAATAATCTAACCCTTTTTGATCTATTTGTATACAATATAAATCTCTGTTTTTAAGGGCAAAAATTGCTGGATTAAAACCTACAAATAATATTTTTTGGAAATCCTCATTATAAGAATCAGATATTTTAGCAATTATTTCTTGTTTGCGTTCAATTACTTCTTGCTGTTTTCCATGAAGTAAGAAAGCTTGTAAAATAATATTAGAATATTGTTCGAATGAATTCATATTAAGGATCCCGTAATATTTATCTAAACACTAAACCTTACGGGATCATGCTACATTTACAGTAATTGTCCTCTTGTATTACCGTAATGTATTACTTTTACACCTGAGCCTGCTTTATATGTTCTCCATGGGTCAACAACAATACTACCTTTTTCAATTTTACAATATAAAGGCTGTTCATCAGTTACACCACTATACCCATAGGTTATTTTTTGATTATGGGCCAAAAGAACTATGCCTTTAACACTATCTGGAATATTAAATTCCGTCAATGGGTCAATATAAATTGGGTCAATACCTAGCTCTTTACAATACCAGCCAACTAGTAAACTATAACTACCATCAACATAATGAACATTAGGTTTATATGCTTTGCCATGAATGTAAATTGGTAGACTCATTTTTTTAGCTTCTTTTACTAAAACTTCAGCCATTAGTCTAGCTTGTTTTTCTCTGGCATGCATGATAGCATCAAATAAATCATACCCTAATTCCAATTTATCAGCTAACCATCGTAGTGCAATATTGTCTCTTGGATGACAGGGGCCAGCATCCCCCATGCCTGCTATCATATATTTAGGGCCCATAATACGCATATTGCTAGCGGCCAAGGCATTAGTCACTACATCAACATCAATATTTCCATTTTTAATTGCCACATCTTGGATCATGTTAACTAAGCCAACCTTAGCACTGATAAAAGTGTTATAGAAAATCTTAATACATTCTGCTTCGTCCCAGGTGCCTACTACATATCTTGGGTCGTTTTGCATAAAGCCTTTGTAGAAATCAATTAGCTCTTTAGCATCTCCAGTTTCACTACCGTCCTCTGTGCCAATAATAACCATTTCAGGGTTAACCATATCCCACTCAACACTGCCCATAGCAATAAGATATGGGTTATATACAAATCTTGCGTTTGTAATACATTTTCTAAGCTCTCGGCGTGTTGTGCCAGGTAGCACTGTGCTAATTAATACTACCATTTGATCAGACTTTACAAATTTATTGACTGCTTTTAGGACATCTTTTGCAATAGTATAATCAAAATCTTTGTTTTCTAAATGGGTTATGGGTTGACTACCATCATAGACTGGATCATGAGGTGTTTGAACAGCGATAAAGATAATTTCTTTATCCTGAATAGCATCTTTTAAATTTTTTACAACTTTTACTGTTTCGCTGGTTCTAGGATGGATATCATATCCTGTAACTGAATGCCCTGCTGCTGCCATAACTTGTGCACATGCTAGGCCTAGTTTTCCAATACCAACAAAGCCAATTTTTTTACTTTCGACTTGCATATATTCTCCATAGAATTAATGTATATGTATTTTTTTATTTAACAGGAAAAAAAGGTAATTCAAAATAAATACTTAAAAAGAGGGTCGTATGGGAGAATTTTTTAAATTAGTGGCAGAAGTTGGATTTCCCATAGCATCAGCACTTGGTGCTGGGTATTTTGTCTTTTTAACATTAAAGTTTATTTTAGCAGGTGTTACTGGTAGTGTCAATGGAATTAAAGGAATTATTGGTGCACTAGACAATCGTGTGAAAACGATGAATCATGATGTTATAAGAATAGATACAGTGGTAAGTAATGCCTTAGGTTTACGACCTGATGTAGACAGAATAGCTAGAGCAGATGGCAAAAATGATGCTCGAAGGGACTAAAATCAATGCTTTATATAGATTATACATGGGACCTTTCTCAAGATACTATTATACCTGATAGTGAAATAGATACTATTAAGCTAAATTGGAATCCAGGCGATTATTGGCAAATACAGGAATATAACGGTAAAATTATATTTCGTAAAATGGATAAATTAATGCAATTTGTATTAGACGGTAATAACTATGGACATAGTTGACTTAATTAACAGATATGGATTTCCTATTGTTGCAGCAGGGGGAATGGGATATTTCATATTTTATGTCTGGACTTGGGCAACTAAAGAAATAAAACCTGTTTTAAGTGAAGCAAATACTACTCTTATCGCATTAATAGATCGTATTAGAATGTTAGATAACGATTTAATTAGACTGAATCAAAAAGTTAATACTGTACTTCATCTAAGAGGAAAAATTATAGAATCAGAACGAGTTTTAGAAGCAGTGAAAGTTGACAGTGAGGCTGATAAAAAGTTTAAAAAAGCAATTGCTGAAACTGAACAGGACAAAAAACAACCGCCTGACCCTAATAAACCTTTTACAGCTAATGAAAAAGGTAAAGATTAATTATTTACTTGTAGCTCTATAAATCCCGTCCCAATCTTTGGGCAATTTAACAGTTTTCATTTCTTTGCATCTTTCTATCCATAGTTCATAACTATGGTCCATTTGCCCATCAAAACTCCCAATTAATTCCTTACAAATACTTATTGCAAGATCAAAATTTTGTAGCCTATATGCTTTTAACATATCATCATGTACTGTTCTTGCAATTTTATAATGGTGTATTGTGTCTGGACTTGTTTGCAATAAAGGAGTATAAATGTTTAAACCTACTGCTTTTCCTTTTACTGCAATACAATCTAGCTCTAAGCAAAAGAAATCATCCTTTATTTCGTTATATGTATCTGGGCCTATTATAATTAATACTCCGTACCCTTTAGTCTGGCCCTCGAGACGACTGGCCACAGATACAGGGTCTCCCAACACATCATATCCCATTTTACCTTCACTGCCTATATTTCCTACAAGTATTTTACCAGTGTTGACACCTGCACCCATACCCACTGGTGGTTTGCCTATACTAATAAGATGTTTGTTAAATTCCTCCACAGCTTTGATCATTTCAATTGTTGTTTTTACTGCCCTATATGCATGTCTGTCGTCGTCTAATGGTGCACCATGTATGTGTAAAGATGCGTCCCCAATAAATTTTATTAAACATCCGTCGTTTACAAATACAGGTTTACTAATAGCAGTCATGTATTCATTCATAATTGCAGTAAAGCCCTCAACATCTTTTCCATATTTTTCACCTAAACCTGTGAAGTTTCTCATATCAGTCATTACTACTGATAGCATTTTTTCTTCGCCCCCTAATTTTATAAGGTCTGGATTTTTTTGTAATCTTTCAACAATGACAGGATTTACATAACTGCCAAATTGTTTTTTAATTTGTTGCTTTTGTAGGTATTCACTGACAAACTTTACTCCGTATGCGTGAAGACTGACCAATAATGTACTGCCAGTAAGGGCAGTAATGTCAAAAAGGAATAAAAAGGACTGATAAGCATAATAACTAACCAAAACACCACTGATCCCCAAAATAACAACTGACGCCAATCCAACATATATCCACCTTGTTAAAAATAATAATAAGATCCCAACAATTGCTAATGTTATAATTTCTAAACCATCTGCATAATCTGGTCTTTGAATTGTTACTTCGTTAATCATAGTAGCAATTATGCCTGCCTGTGCTTCATGAGGATATACTGCGCCCTTACTCGTTGGAACAGGATTAGCTAAACCAGCTGCAGTAACTCCAACTACAACTATTGCACCCTCAAAACTATTGGGCAAATTCATCAAACTTACGCTTTGTGTTTGTTGACTCCAATCTATCCAAATACGACCCAAATTGTCTGTTGCAATTGGACCGAACTTTGGTATTCGCATTTTTTCTACGCCATTTTCATTAAGTTTTACTTGTACAGTATTGTCGTCTGCTAATACTCGTAAAGTTTCTAACGATAAGCTAGGGTATATTTTTCCATTTACAGTAATTACAAGTGGTACCCTTCTATTCACACCATCTAACTCTGGTAAAGTATTAACAATACCTATGCCTGCTGCATTATTTTCTAATTCAGGTATATTAGCTATTAGTCCAGGATATTTAACAATTTGATCTAAATGCTCTGGCCCTAAAACTACACTTCCAGGATTTCTGGGATTATTTCTTGTTTGATCACTGGGTGCACTGGGCAATATTACTGGATATTTAGATAATATAGCGGCAAGCTGATTGTCTTGTCCACTTCTATCAGGATTAGGCATAAGAATATTGAAAACAACAAGGCCAGCATTCCTTCTATAAAGATCCTCAATAATATGTGCATATTCTCCCCTTGGCAATGGCCATTGACCGTATTTCGCCAATGCTTCTTCATCTATATTAACAGTAAAGATATTATTAGTTTGTGATGGTTTGGATAGTATAAGTTGGTCAAAGTATCTTAGTCTAATGCTTTCTACAAAGGAAGGATCTAACACTCTAACACAAATTATTAAGGATAAAGTTAAAAGTGCGGTCCATGGGGAAATTATAATTTTTTTAATCTTGCTTAATTTCTTCATCCCTAACTCCTCTTACAGTAGAACCAGTCTCATCTGCTGATAGTTGTCTACAGTTATTATTTTTTTCACCTTTTCCACAAACCGGCAATGGTGGAGGATTAGGCATAAAAATTTTTTCATCTTTGGCTTTATCTAATCTTTCTATAACTTCTTTTATTTTTTTATGATTTTGATAAGATTGATACTGTGTTATTCCTAATAAAATAAACGGCACTCCGGTTAAAATAAAAATTGCAATACCAATATATATTCTTAACATTTTAATTAAGTTTGTATATTATTTATTGTTGAGTTATAGTTGTTAAACAGCCACCTAACATAGAACAGCTTTGTATTAATGAATAATTTTGATTGGAGGATCCCTGTTGCACAAGATTTACAGTGGCAGCTCCGCCCGCATTTGTCAAATTAATTGTGGCTGAATGATTGCCTGAATCCTTTTGATTTGTAGTAACATGATGACCATTGCCTGTCAATGTAAGGGTAAGCTGATGTTGGCCTGATCCTTGTTGAGTAGCATCCACATTATTATTATTACCATTTAATGCTGCAATAATTGCTTTATTACCAGAATGTAATTGTTGAAAGTTTAATGTATTGTTATTGCCCATTATAGTAGTTTCTACAATGTTAGTTATGGATTGTGTAGCGATCAAGTTATTATAATCGCCTGTAATTTCCATTTTAAATTGATTGGAAGAATCCTGAGTTACAGAAATCTGATTAGCGTCTCCATTTAATGGTGCTGCTTGTTGACTTACCCCGCCTACATTATTTGGAGACCCAGTTTGGGTAATAGTAATTTGATTATTATTTCCTACTTGATCAATATAGATAGTATTATCGGCAGCATATACATTTAAACACACAAAAAATAACAATAAAATTTTCATCTTTGTATTAATGTAATTACTGTACCAGTTCCCTGATTAATACGATTTTTTATAGTAATAGACCCTTGAGTTTGAATTAATGTAGCACTTTGATTTATTGGTGTAGTNACACATTGCTGATCNCCGCCGCCGTCTCTGCATAAAGTAACAAATGGTTCATCTTTTACTGCAATTACTCCTGTGCTTCTTCTNTAGTCAGGAAGTACGGTATCTACTTCATCTAATAATTTTTCATTCAAAGCATCTGCAATAATATCAAATACATTATTTAAAAAGCTGGTATCTAAAAAGGTGTAGCTTAATTTATCCTGCCATATTTGCATTTGTACTTTATCTAATGCATTTTCTAGCCCAGTTGCAGCAAGGTAATCTACATCTAAATAGCTTCTTTGTAATGTTTGTGTCTGTTTATTATCCTTTAATTCCTTAGGTGGGCTTAATATAAGCATATTGCCTATTGCATCTTCAGACAAGTTTAATATTACAGGCCTTGAAGGTGGATTGCTTCTACTTTCTACTCTTGTTGCTTGAAATGGTTGATTTAAAATTACAATTCCCGCATCACTTTCTACTTGTATTTCTCCTACAACACAATTGCTTTCTATATCTGCTTTTGTTCTGGTAGGTTTATTATCTGGGCAACTGGGTAACAATATCACTGTGCTTTGTCCTAGTTCCTCTACTGTAGCAGTAAAATCTGTTCCTCTTACAGAAATTGTAGCGGTTGGGGTATTCAGAGCCACATTTTGTGGAGTAGATTTGGCTATTTGACCACTTGCATATCTAACTGTGCCTAATGCAATTTTTGCTCCAAGTTTGCCGCCTTTAGTGTTAGGATCGTATACAAATTCGTCTATAACAAGTTTGCTATTTTCATTTACTTGGACTTTAGTATTATCTTCAAATGTTATTCCTATCTTTCCCTGTTGAGTTCTTATCGAGTCCGACATTTCCACTTGTTGGCCCTTGGTGCCCGGTAATGTGTTGCTCTTGCGTTGTATGGTAGCGGGAGTGTTCAGTTGTTCCGTAACTTGCCCTATCCCTGCATTGCAATTCCAGGATATAATCAGCAATAGTAAGGCACTTAGGTTGCATATACGCATATTTAATTATGTGTAGTCATTGTAAATGTATTTCCTGATCCTACACTTTTCAAGTTTACTGTAGTATCTATGGTGCCAGTTTGACTTATAGTAGTATTATTACTTGAACCAGTATAGTTTAATGTTGTGTTATGCCCGTTAGCTCCGCCGCCAGTTTGTGTAATACCTGTAATATTAGTTGCGCCTACTGTGGTTATGTTAACAGTGCCCTTATCTCCAGTTAAATTTAGGGTAGTTTCATTGCCACCGCCACCTGTTTGACTAATATTAGTTGTAGTGGTATTTGCATTTATAGTTGCAACTAATTTGTTGTTGTTACCTCCACTTTGCGTAGAAGTCATAGTATTGTTTGCGCCCAAAATGTTTAAATTAGTAATACCACCGTCACCTGTTTGTGATATGTTTAAAGTTGAACTTTGATTTGTGCCCGCACCACTATTATTAAGATCGAATGTAGCTGTAGAGTTGCTGCCAGTCACAACATATGTAAGACTTGTGGGATTACTTCCATTTGCTGTTGTAGTAACAATGCCCATGTTTACTATATTGCCACTTCCGATCTGTTGAATATCAATATTAACTGCATCACCATTAATTTTAGCAGGGGTAGTATTACCAGTACCAACACCCTGAATGCCTCTCACACGATTACTTGCGCCATCTTGCAAAATTGTAATAGTTGCATTATCGCCTGCTTGATCTATATATATACTATTATCTGCAGCAAATGATAATGCAGCAAATGTTGTTAATAATGAAATCAATATCTTAGTTATTTTCATCATCTTTGTTTAAGATTAAGTTAATTTTTCCTTAATCAGTTCCTTGTTTGTGTTCTTTGAAATTCCATACCCCTTTGCGTTGACCCTCCTTTATCAATTCTATTACAGCCGCTTCAACTGCTGTTTTTACTGCATAAGTACCAGGTTCGTTTATGGTTAAGCCCATTTCAGCTTCGAATGCTCGTGTCCCTAAATCAAAAAATTTCAGCATACTTGTACTATCTGCTGTGCTCAAAATAGTTTTTTGCACTGTCACAGTTATCAATACTTTACCAGTATTAACGCTTACTGCTCTAAGACTTACTGTTACCACATCTTCACTATATTGAGTTTGGGTGCCTATTCCTAGCCATCTAGCACCTGCACCGCCCGATTTTGTGCTGGAATCGTAGCCAATAATACCGCCTTCTATTATAATTCCTGCAAATTGCATAGGCATTAAAGGCTTTGCATTAGTGCCTTCATAAGCTTCTCTCATCTGTCTTATAATTAGACGCTCTTTTGTAATATTGTCTAGTCCAACTCTTTCCACTACTTCGAACCACGCACCATTACCAACATCTTGTAAAGCTTTAATTAAGAAAGCTTCTGCTCCTTGTGTAACTGCAGAACTTAAACTAGCTACATTGGTTTGTGGTTTTCTTTGACCAGTTTTATCTTGAAAACTGTATACTGCTACACTAACTGGTTTACCACTAGCAGGTAAAGGAACATTCTCCAATTCTCTTTGCATAATGGATTTTGAAATTTCTGGTTTCGTTTGTGAATCACCTGTTCTTTGATTTAAAGCACAACCAGATAAAAATAATAAAAATACAATTAATAGTCCATGCATTCTAAAATTGGAACTGCCCCAACGGTACCACAATTACAGAATTGACTCCTGGTCCCGAAACTGTAAGTTTAATAGTGCCATCTAGACTGTTCTTCTCCCAAGCTATTTGTGTATTTGTGCTTGCATCAAATGTAAAGATACCACTATTAGCTCCTCCATCTTTAAACATGGCAGTGGCTAAATTTTGACTTATTTGAGCATATACCCTTGATTCTAAATTGTTTAAAAACTTATTGATATTACTATTTTGTTCAGCTGTTTTAATTTTGTCTATTTCTGCTTGAATTTTATCTGCTACAGTTTTTCTTCTTGTAGCCTCTTGATTTTCAATGGTTAAAACATGACTGCTATAACCAATACCACTGAAACTAGGACTTTTAAAACTAAAGTCAGCAATGGGTGCTGCCCAAACTATACACGGCACAACTATACACGGCACAACTATAATACAATAGAAGAATTTTGTAATTTTTGGTTTCATTCTTCTTCTCCATAAATTATTTACCAAAAATTATTTTAATAAAAAGTAGCTATTTAATTAATTGGCCTTGCACCATTTAAAGTTATACCCATTTTAGTCCATTCATCTTGTTGGCCTAGTTGATATAAAGGGTAATAATAAAACATTAAACTCCATAAAATATATTGGTCAAAATAGAATTCAATTAGCTTATTATTAATCAATTTTAAATTATTTCTAAAGTGACTGTTTCTTCTATTTCGTTATTAACATCTTTCCTTTTGCCAAAAGGAGTGTTTTTCTTTAGGTAAGTAATATACTTTGCAAAGTTTTGTAAACCTGGAAATAAATTTATAACATTTTTGTCTAATATAATGTGTATATATTCTTCATTTGGTAGCAATTCGTTAATTAGTCTTATTAAAGAGGCATTTTCGTTACTTGTACCTGTAAATTGACCTAAAGGCTTAAAAAGACCTGTAGTTTTAGATATAATCTCTAAGTTTCTATTATATTTTGTTGTCCAATATACAAATAATTTTTGACCTATTGGTTCAAATTTTAAATATAATCCTTTTTCTGTATCATTATCTATTCTATATGCACTAAATTCAGGTGAGCTAAAAATGCCTGTCTCTTTTTCAGGACTTGGTTTAGGTGTAATTTTTGCTTGAAGTTGTTTTAATTTAGCTTGTCGTCTTAATTCTATTGCTTGTTTTAATCTTAAATCTTGTTGTTGTAATTGGAACTGAGCACGCTCTCTATCGCGTATTGCTTGTGCCTTTCTTTGCCTATCTTTTTCGGCCTTACTTGCTTCAGTAACTTCTATAGCTTTCATCTTTTTTCTCGCCCCACATTAACCTTTTTGTCTTTATTTTTTACTGCAGTTGGCCTTAGATCTAAGGGAACTGTTTGTTTATTAGACTTTGTGGGGTTTTCAGGAAGATCTCCTATTTCAGTATTATCTTCCTCGGTAGGCACTGCACCGTTTCTTAATATTTTGAATGTAAAGTTACCTTTAATACCTGTACTATAATAGGTCTTCCCTGCACTNAACAAAACACCAGTGGTATCGTTGCTGGGCCATTTACTATTAAATTCTTTNAGTGTCCACCTATCTGTTTGTTCTTGTGCTATAGTATACACCTGTATTAAAGCTGCATTATTAAGTATTTCACTAGCTGCATCACTAAAATTTGTATTTTCGTTTATGTGTTTAGCTACTTTATGGGCCACTGCTGCCAAAGAATGAAAGTATAAGTTAACATTAGACTTGTCTTTTGTTTCTCTTTGCAGCATGAGATTTTTCAGTTTAGAACTTATATCTAAAGTATCTACTGCTTTTAAATCTGTGGGTGCCATATTCTTCATTTGTCTAATTGCATTGGCGTCTGACTCGCTAATGATATTAAATTCAATTCCTAAATTAAGAGGTGCATTAGCCTGTTTGCCTTCTACCACTTTATCAATTATATCAATTATTTTTTTATGTTTTTTTGCTAATTGTGGATTAGCGGCTTTAAGTTCATTAATTACATCTATAATATTTTTTACACTAGCCTCAGCTCCGGTAGCGCCTTTACTGCTCACTTTTATTTTTTTACCGTCCTGGCTAATTAGAATACTATCACTAAGACCTTCAGTTTTATCTGTACCAAAATTAATGGAACAATCTGCAAAGCCATTTGGGCCTAAAAATCTTGCTGCAGCCTGTTGGGCATTTCCGGTTACTTTGCCTGTCTGTAAAGCCATTGGGTGTAACAACTCACAGAAATAATCTCTAAATGCGCTAAATCCTATACTAGGAACTGCTGCTATTGTAATTGGGAAAGGTTGCCCAGATGCCACTGCCTGTGCTACTAGTGTAAGCGGACTATCTGCACCAAATTTATCACTTATTTGTGCCACTATATCTTGTCTAGTTAGCTCACTAGGCTTTGTTAAAATATCTTGAGGAGTTAATCCAACCTGCGTTTTTGCTGCTGCTTTACTATTGTACTTAAATCCTGGAATTCCTGTTTGATTATTCCAGTCGTTTAGTGTTGGGTCTAATTTTACTGACTTATAAGGTTTTACCCAAGCATATTTCTCTTTATTTGGACCTGTAAATTCTGCGATACCAAAAGCTCTATCCTGTAAAGTGAATTTTTTAATTAAATCAATACTAGTACCTTTATAACTGGTCACTATTCTTTTTAGTTCTTCTACCATTTGTTCATATGAATCATATGAAACGCCGCCCACTGGATAAAATGTTACAGTGTCAAAGTAAATTTTTTGTTCTGGATTAGTTGCTCCTATAAATTCCTCACCAGGTTTTCTGGCACCCAGCCCTCTACTTTCATATAATTCTTTTTCTATTAAATTAATAAAATTTCTCATTTTAACCTTTTTTATAGGAGTTATTTTCTGCCTCTAAATCCAGTTGGAAACCCTGTCCAATAAGGTTTACTAAACCATAGTTTGAACCAATCCTTATCTCCTGGTTTAAGTCCTAACTTTTTTTCAAGTTGGCGCAGCTCTGTACCTGAACGGCTTATATTAATACCTTCAGGGTTAAATTTAGGGCCTTTATTAATGCCCGCAAGTTGCTTTAGTTCTGCTATTGTCATAGCAGTATTTATTATAAAAAAGGTTATAATGTTTGCAATTTGTATTTTGCAACTATTTTTTTAATATAACCTGCTTGGAATTTACAATCAGATAATGCATCGTGTGCATTTATACGCTCATGTCTTATTTCAGAACCCAAAGCTTTAATAATAGTTCTGCTATCACGAATATTATAATATTGCCAAGGTATAGGTAAAGATAATTGCCTATAAAGATTTTCCATAATTGCAATATCGAACACAGGACCTTGTGCCCAAATACGATCTGTACCTACTATAAACTTATTAAGTAATTTTGTAAATTGCTTAAGGGAAATTCTATCTTCGGCGAATGCTGCTTCTTGAATTTCTTTAGGCTGAGTCGCCCACCAGTTTAATGTTTCAGGGTTTACTGTTCTGCCTAAATTAATCTGTTCGTCCACATCTAATGCTACATTAATTTCATCTATATAAGTTTCTTGTGCATTAAATTCATTAAATTTTACTGCTGCGAAACTTAAAACAACTGCATCTGGAGTTGTGGCTAGAGTTTCAATGTCTAACATTATTGATGTACTCATTTTATTCCTGTTCTATTTTTACTGCAAGTGGGAAACCATGATTTCTGGCAAGAACTGTAACTTCTATTCCTTTTTGTTCTGCAAGCTCATAACTTAAAGTTGCTACAACTGCACTTCCCTCATGGTGAATTTTCATTGTCATTTCTTCTGCTTCAATAGAACTATAGTTAAAAATACTAATAAGAGTTTCAGCAACAAATTCTTGAGTTGTTACATCATCATTAATGTAAATTACATGATATTTGCTAGGTTCATGAATATTAATTTTGTTTTTAATTTTTGTGGGAGTTTTTACATCTGCATCTGTCATTTATATCATGGGGAGATTTCTCCCCCCATGCCAGTTAATTATTTCTGGAATGCAATTGCAATTTTCTTAGGCTTTTGTTCCTCAGGAACAATAAGCTCAAGTGCAATAGCTAGGATACCATTTTTTACTGTGGCACCTTTAACATGAATATCACTATTCAATGTAAATGTACGAGTAAAATTACGGTCGCTAATACCTTTATGTAAATAGTCTAAGTTAACATCTTTATCAGTAGTTTTAGTGCCTTTGATAGTGAGAATGTTTTCTCTAACTTCTACATCAAGTTCATTTTCCTCGAAACCAGCTACCGCTACTTCAATAATAAATTTATCCTCTGGTAAATTAATTACATTATACGGAGGATAATTGCCATCATTTTTGCTATTAGCAAAAGTGCGATTTAATTCATCGAAAATTCGATCGAATCCAATTGCATGGCGATGAAGTGTAGGTAGGTCTAGAGTACGAAGTGAAAAGTTTGTCATTTTTTATCTCCTTTCTTAAGCAAGTTAATGACTGTAGACCTCTAATGAGCATCTACAAATATATTTATACATGAAAATTGTTCTTATGTCAATTTTTTAAAGGTTCAATTAATTTGTAGGTCCAATTATGTTTAGGATTCCAAGTTAAACAAAAAAATGAATATAATTCATTATCTACAAAAGTTAATTTTAATATTTGTTTATTAATTTTGATATTATACTGAATATTGAACTGTTCAGCCCATTGCTGTATTTCTACTTGTACCATTGGACCAAAATTTTTTTTTAGGTCAAATTCTATGTACATTAATACATTTTTTTGGGCAAAGCTTCTGCTGCTAGTTTTTTACGCCAACGATTTCTTGCAACGCCTGCTAGTCTTTTTCTAGCACTAGTTGGTTTTTCATAAAACTCTTTTTCTCTTAATGTTTGTAAAATGCCATTATCATTTACTTTTTTCTTAAACTTTTTAATGGCTTTTTCAATATTACCATCATGTACATATACCTTTGTACCAGATAATTTAAAAACATCAGAACTCATTGTCTATTTCCTTTATCCATTCGATTGGGTCTTTATGTTTATGATGTTGCCAATCATAAACCTTTTTACTTAATGTGCGTATACCTTCACAATACTGATAATCATTTACAGAATCATGATATAGATATATATCATATTTTTTATCACTTAAACTATCAACTACTTTTTGAACTGTTTCAAATGACCAATCACAGTTTCTAATTAATATTTTAGTTCTAGATGGGTCATAATCTATATCTGGATGAGTGTAAATAATTGTCATGTTTTTATTTACTTATGGTAAGATAATTATTTAAATTTTCAATCCAAGTACGCAGATCTTCTAAACGATCTGGATGTGTATAGTCATTGGGATTATTTGGATTTTTTCCATCTGCATCATAGCTTCTTTCTTGAAAAGTTATATCATTATTATTACCAGTTACATCAGCTCGGTCATGATATACTAAAGCATTTATGTCTTTAATTCTTTCTGCATTTTTTGCTACATGATAGATCCACCAATCACTATGTGCCACTGGACTTATAGTACCAAATACATCTATCCATGATCTTGGGATAATTGGAAACAGTGCGAAAGGATGATTCATATTACTACAGGGAATTCTAACTAGACCGAACCAACCTGTTTCTTTTATTACAAGCTCGTCCCAATTTTCAGTTAACATATATGCATCATCGTTCCAAAACATAATCCAATCTCCCGATGCATTTTCACCTAGTAGGTTCACATATTTGTTTAGATTTAAATAACCAAATCGTTCAACTTCAAATATTCTTGTTGTTGCTGAACTTTGTGCTATAAAATCTGCCCATACTTGTTGAAAAAATGTTTTACTTTCATCATCATCAGAATCGTATGCAATTAATATTTCAATGTTTGATGTATCTGCAGCATTTGCTAATAAACTGCTTATACTTTTTACTAATAGTTCTGTTCTTTTTCTAGTTGGTAGTATAATTGATATTTTAGGTTTTTTCATTTGATTGATTATCATCGTGTTGTTGAGTATTTACTATATTATCTGGTACTGGTTGTAATTTTTTAGTTAAATCTAGAGTTTCAGGAATCTTTATTGATGGGGCTTTAAACCCTCTTTTTGCCTCTGTAATTTTCTCTACAGTGGCATTTTCTTCTGCTATAACGCTAATCTCTTGAGTACTATTTGCCTTTATTGTTAGGAATTCTTCTTTGTCTTGATCTACCACTATGGTGTTATTTAAATTATATGATGTGCAAGTTACATTTGAACATAAAGCACCTATATTTCCGGCATCTATTAATTCACTTTGACAAATAGAACAATTTCCCAATACTTTAATGCTAGGTTCTGCTACTAATGGCTGTAATTTGCCAATATGGTTCCACGGTTTAATTAAATATTCTAAAGAAGTTTCCTTTACTATTTCCTCTTCTGTTACATCTGATAGTTTATCTTCTTTAGGTTGTGGATGTTGTTTGCTGTCACTAGCCCATCTTATACTTTGTTGTGCTGCAAGTATAAGGACTAAAGCCAATGGATCAAATACTATTACTATGATTATAATAACAAATCTTACAGCACTTTCTAATAAAGATTTATCTGGATTATCACCATATACTAGTTCTGCAATATATTTTACTGGTCCTAACTCAGCTTCTTGTCGCCTAAATTCACTTTCTAACTTATATTTTTGTTCAATGAATTGTTCTAGATCTTGATTTGCGGTTTTAATTCGTGTTTGTTGTTCGTCTATTAATGTATCTATATTAGTAGAAGGACCTTTACCTAATTGTGATCTTAAACGATTAATTAATTGGTTAGATTCATTAATTTGAGTTTCGGCTGTAGTTCTTATTCTTTGTATTTCTCGTCTTGCGTTTTGTACTACTGGATTATTATTACTTCGTTCTATTTGTGAAATAATCTCTGTTTTTTGTAAGTTTAGTCTATCTCTATATTCTTTAAATGCAGCTTGAGATCTTGGACCTATTCTGCCATCAGGCTGTACGCCTACTTGTGCTTGTGCAGCAGCAATATCGTTTTTATCTAAATTAGTTTGTAATCTTAATAAATCTTGATCTATTTTAAGTAATTGATCTTGGTATATTTTATTTTGACTACCAATTAAATCATTTTGTTCTTGAATAGCAGGTTCTATTCTTTTTAGTGCTGCGTCTATTCTAACTTGTTCTCGATCAATTTGACTTTGAATTTGTGCATCTTGACCAGTGCCTGTGCTTTCTAGTTCTTTTATTTTTAATTCTGCTCTTTTTACAATATCAGTTCTGCGATTTATTTCTGTATCTAATCTTTGTATTTGAGCTTGGCTTTCCTGACCTGTACTAGTTTGTTCTAAATGGGCTCTACTTAAAAATCCAAATATACCCATACTAGTTAAAAACATTAAAATTGCTACTGCAGGTACAAGATACAATTTGAATGTAAACGGAGACTTATTCCAGTTTAGTTTTAACCATAACGCAGCAGTGACTTTTCCGATTTCTAATACTGCCCCCATGATGATTACAGGAACTAAGGCTGCGGCAAATAAACTTGCCAACCCTACTATGCTATAGTAAGCAGCAATTGCACTTATTAGTACAGCAACCACAAGGGTAAAATAACCAAATACCATAATTTATTCAGAGTTATAGAATATATTTAGTGTTTTTCTACACTGAATTTATGTTATTAAAACTTTTTCTTGTTCGAATCTATCACTATAAATTTTCGACCCTAAATTTCTAATTAAGTTTGCTGCTTTTTGTGGATTAGAGTCAAACATATTTTTTAAATCATTTTGATCTATGCCTTCTTGCACTTCACAAGTATAGATTTCATAATGTCTTTGCGGATTAAATCGTGCTCTGAGTAAAATAGAATTTAGAATAACATTAATGTTAGATTTTTCATTTTTTAAAATATGTATTAAGTTGTTATGTTCTAGCTCTGTCAAATTTAAACAGCACTCTAGTCCATAACAATCCCAAACAAAAATAAATGTGTTACTTTGCATTTCTAATATTAGATTTAACTTTATTAATAACCTGTCTTGCTTCTTTGAAATCATTAAAGTTTTCTACATTAGATTTAGGTGTTGCCAAAGTATCCAACATCCAATTAATATTATAGGTAATAGACTTATAGCCACTAGGAGTGGTACCGTAATCGAATTTCATTGTTTATCCTTTCAGTGTAAAGTTTGATTAGTTAGATCAGTAATTCCAAATATTTGAAACATTTTTTGTATATTTGGTGGTAAAGTGGTTTGTGATGCATCAAATTCTTCTGGTACTAAAATTGTTTTAAGTTCACCATCGCAATTCACAACGAAAATAAAATCATTTTCAGAAAGATGTGTTAAGAAATCCTCATCCTCAATGTCAATATCATTATCTGCATGTTTCATTATATTGCCTTTTTAATTTGTTGTAATACTGTTTTGACTTTTTTTCTAATTGTTTTACGACCGGATCAGACTTCTTAAAGTAACTTGTATAATAATTATACACATTTGTATCTTGAAAAGAGACAACTTTAGGTAAAAAATAGGCCATATGTGCTGCTGCACTAAAACTGTATGCATCTATTTCATCTGGTATACCCAAATACTCTTGATTTTCTTTTATTTTGGGATCCATAATTTTACTTTTATACTCTTTACCTGGATTAAAATTTCTTTTCCTAGATTGATGCATATGAACGAATTCATGCCCTAACACACTAATTAGATCAAACATTATTGAGTTCCACACAGATCTATTAAGATCATAATCGCTAATTTCATAACTTGTTCGTATCTTTGGTAGCATTATTTCTAATTCTATACAAGGCAATCCAGCTAAGTCATAACTTGCATAGTAACATCCTGTAATATCATATTGGAGTTCTTCTAGACTTATGGTATATACAGGATTAATAGAGCATTCAGTAAATGGTATTTCTTTTCTTATATGATTAATTAATTGTTGACTTGTAATTTCTTGAAATTCTAATCTGTCGTAAAGTGTTTTTAGATTATATTTTAGATTAAAGTAATTCATTTTACTTAAACATTATTAAAGCCATTAGTACTGCTTGTGTGATAAATCCAGCACCAATAGTAATAATATTTAATCTATCGCGTAAAATAATTGCTCTTGCAAATAGTAAAGTTAATGCGCTCCAAATAAACAAAATTATTTCTAGATCGGGCATTTTGTCACTTAACCCACTAATAATAGCAATAAGATTAGGCAAGGTTGCACAATGAAGAATAATAGCTGTAGTCCAATTTAATGTATCTGCAGTAATCTTTCTAACATGAACCTGTAAAAAATTTAAAACATTTTCTGCAATAGCCTTGAAATTAATTTTCATTTTTATCCTTTGTAAAAAATATGTCTGCCGATTTTCATAATTCTTTCTTTACGCCATCCTGGTGCTACATAATCTGCGTGAAAGAATAAACTATTTGTAAGGGCACTTAATTTGAAATTTTCTAAATAAACCTTTTTAGCTACCTGCATACTTTCTATATATTGTGGACTTTGAGTATTTAAGATTCTTCTTTTATTCTCGCATACCCAACTGAATTGGCAAACCATTCTACCGCTAATTAACCCTTTGGCATAAACAACTTCACAAACCGATTTACCGAATCTACCATCGTTTAATCTATTTAAAGTAACTTGAGCTACTGCTACTTTTCCTTCAAAACTTTGGTTTCCTGCTTCATAGTATATATTTGTAGCTAAACATTCTAAGTCTTTAATCTTTGCATCAAAAGTTGGAATAAAAGAACTATTTTTTGTTTGGACTTTATGTAATTCAGCTTGTTTGTAGTCATAATAAATTTTACCAACATAACAAATCCCAAATAAAGAAACAGTTACAACAATGCATTTAATTAAGAATGCCAAGGAACTTTCTATATATTTTTTTTCCAATATACTTCCCTCCTTTGTGCTATTATAACACAAATAAATTGCAGTTACAATATTTTTTGACTATTAAAGATTAATTTTGACGCCTGATAGGCCCAGTAATTGATTATTTTTGGCCTGGGCCAAAATTGCTTTAATTAAATCGCCACCAGTATTATTTTGACTCATTCCATACAATAAAGCATCTGTACCTATGTTGGAACTGTCAGCACCATAAAATGGCAATAATGTAACAAAATCAAATATAATTTCATTACTATTGACATTATTTAGTTGTAATTGTTGTGCAGTAATATTGGAAAAATTTGCTTTACTATAATTTGTAGTTTCGAAATATATTTGTTGACATACAAAATCATAATTGTCATTTATTAACCTTACAATATAACTAATATTATCATTCTTATCATTTACAATTGTGTTTAATAGATTATAATATTGTGTTTTATACTGCTCACAAAGATTACTAAAATAATTAGGGTTATTTTGTGCAAAACTTTGTTCTTGACTATCTATAGTTATACCAGCATTAGTTCTACTAATTAACTCCAATAAGGATCTTATTTGAGGGCCATAGCTAGTAGCATATAGTGCTGCAATGCCATTATTAACTTTTTCCATAGGTTCTAATAAGTAGCCTGATGCTGCACCTATTACATTTAGTACAGTTATAGTCTGATTGTCTGCATTTTGTGGCAAGTAACTTCTCAAACTATCTATAATGTCCTGATTTAATAGACTAGAGGTTGAACTAATAGAGGATATCTGATCTACACCGTCTGTTCTTAAATTTTCCAACATAGATGCAAATGTGGCACCAATTACAAAAACTAGGTTAGGTGCTATTTCATAAATCTTTTTACCTAAATCTTGCATTCTTGTAAATTGGCCATCATTGGGAATCCCACTAGCTTTGCCTATATCAGTATAGTCCATTGGACTTGTCATTCTTGGTACTGTAGTTTCTAACACTGATTGTATCAAAATTAAATCTGCTGCATTTGTTATCTTAGATAATGTAGAAGCAATTCTGGAGGTATAATTCACATTATATAAATTATTTAAATCAACTCCCTGTGCTGTTAACTCTGTAGCAAAATTATTTACAAAGCCTAGCCCATTGTCCAACATAGTCTGTGCCACTGCATTAGGGGTACCGAATTGTCCAGTTGGGACAGTGGCAATTAGTTTACCAATGTTTTTAATTGCCAGCATTGCCGATTTGCTATTTTTTATTACATTAAAATTTCCTGTTATAAGGTCTGTATAATTATTAGATCCGTAATAGGCAAAATTAGTATTTTCTGCTTGGTTTAAAGATTCAATGTATTCATTCGAAGTTGTTACCCAAGTTATAGCCTGATTAAAATTATTAATAAAATAGAATAAGTCAAAAACTTGATTATTGCTTAACCCTCCACCGCCTGTTAGTCTAGAAATAGAAAGGTCTATATAATAAACCAAACTACCTTGTAGAGGAATAGGCAATTGGCCATATTTACTAGGCAAAACACCAGTAATTGCTGGAATTGCACTATTTGCTCCAAATATGGTTTTAGTGGGATCTTGCCAATATTGACCAAAATATCCGGGTAAGTATGGTTTATAAGGTTCTGTTGTAGGTACTAATGGGTCTCCAACTGGTAAATAGTCACCATTGTTCAATTGTTCTGCTACAATTCTGCCTTGACTGCTTAATGAACCAGCATATACTCCACTATTTGCTCTTATTTCTAAAACGCCGCCATAGGTCCCTGTATCACCAAACCAGTTATAACCATTGCCATTATTAGTGTACATGATGCTGATCTTTAATTTTTAAATTAAAAACTTGGACCAGAATCTTGGGGTAACCCCAATGACCCTTTATAAACAATTTTACCATATACTGCAAAAGTTCCTTCAGCTATTTCTGCTTTTTTTCCCACTTGCACTAATTCATATCTTAGGTCTTCGTCGGGACCACAGTCTTGAGCAACTCGTTGTACAAATATTTGATCGCCAATGATAATAAAATTTGTGCCTGTAATACCTGTTGAAGGCAAATTAAGTGTTGGGTATGAAGTAGGGCGGGCGCCTTGATATCCGCTAGGTGAATCTAGTCGCCCGTCGTTCCAGCCGTCCCAAACTCCGTTATAGTTATACTGTTCATTTACATTAGCAGGATAAATTTGTTTACTGTCAGTAAATCTTTGCATTTCTGTTATAAAATCGGGATTTACAAATAAAGAAACATCTGTCCCTTTTCTTAAAATATCTGCTAATGCTAATTGTAGTGGACTCAACCCTTGAGTGCTTTGCGGAGTGCCACCTAAGTAATATTCTGGAATGCCTTGTGCCATTTTTTATTTATAACCAGCTTGTGAGAGTGCTTGATTGAACATGTCAAATGCTATTTTTTGTGTCAATTGTTCAGCAAAGCTTGGCTGAGTAATTCCTTCAGGTCCACCTAATGCTGCACCAGCTATTGCCATTGCTAGTCCCAACATACCACCGTCTGACACAAATACATCTGGACTAGCTGTCTCTACTTTATGTTTACACCATCCTATTCCAGATTTTGTTAAAGGCGGCTTTCCGTTAAACAATACACCTACAGGAACATCACCTATAGCACCACCGCAATGAGTTGGTGGACATTTTTTGGCTCCACAACAAGGATGTGAAGAATAAACTGCACCTACTAAAGCTGCAGGTCTTCCATTTACATAGATGCCAGATGCTATTGGGGGCCCAATTACACCACCAGGCCCAAATATATCACCTATTCTTACCACACCACCAGGCATAACGCTCCTTATACTACAATAGACCCTTTACTAACTGTCTTTATACCTGTTACTGTACTTAAATAATGATTTTCCATTTCTTTAATGACAGGGGCAAACATAAGCACATGGTCTTTGCGAAGTTCAATATCAATAGTATTTATATCCCCACAAAATAGACTTTGCATAAGACCTATACCTTGAGCACTAGGCATTACTGTGCAAGGTTTGCTTACTGTAAATTTAAGATCGTCTACAGAAACTAATTTTGCCACTACCTCGTCACCATTTACAAGTTTGAAACAAAGAATGTCACCATCCGAAATTTTTTGTTTATTGATTAGCATGTTTTTTCCTTTAATTGAGTTTTATTAAATTAATTATTCTTCTAGCCGTGCTTTTAATTGGCTTTCAGTTAGTTTGGTTAGCCCAGTATATCCACCATCTACAAATAATTTACCATCTTTATAAAGTTGTGGTACTGTGCGATGCCCCTGACTTAATACAAATTCTTTTGCTTCAGCATCTTCATCTATTCTTACTTCTACAAAATTTATACCTTTATTCTTTAAAAAAGTTTTTGCATTTACGCAAAAAGGGCAATTTGCCTTACTATATACTGTAATCATCGAATTCCTTTCTTATCTAATTTTTAAAGAGAAAACCCTTTAAATGTATCATTAGCCACATCTCTAACTACACCGCCAATGATATATGAACTTAATTCTACCTCTTGTGGTGCTACTTGTACTTCTGCCCCAGCAATCCATTTCGCAGTCCAAGGCAAAGGATTGCTGCCAGGTTTAATACCACAATTAAGTCCAATAGCAGTCATTCTTTTACAAGTAAGCCAGTCCACATAGTCACACAGCAATTGTGTGTTTAAACCTATCATACTGCCATCTTTGAAAAGATAGGTTGCCCATTCTTTTTCCTGTTTTGCTGCATCTAGAAACATTTTCTCAACTTGTTGTTTTGTTTCTTCTTTTATTTTAGCAAAATCTGTATCATCTTGTGGTAATAATTTTAAAATTGTCTGTGTAAACCCTAAATGTACATTTTCATCTCTTGCAATAAATTTAATTGTTTTAGCATTGCCTTCCATTTTCTTTAATTCTGCAAATGCCCAACTACAGGCAAAACTTACATAAAAACGAATACCTTCTAGTGCATTAACACTATTGATAGCTAGCCAAAGTTTTTTCTTTAATTCATAAAGATTTACTTCAATTTCCTTACCATTTACTGTATGTTTACCTATACCCAGTGTTTGGTATAATAGGCTTGCATCAATTAGGTCATCATAATATTTGCTAATATCTTTAGCACAATTAATGATTGGTTCTATATTTAGAATTTCATCAAATATTTGGCTAGGATCACTATAAATGTTTCTAATTATATGCGTATAGCTTCTACTATGAATTGTTTCGTTAAATGCCCAAGTTTCTATCCATGTTTCTAATTCAGGAATACTTGCTAATGGCAAAAATGCTAGATTAGGGCTTCTCCCTTGAACACTATCCAATAGAATTTGCCTTTTCAAATTACTAGTAAAAATATGTTTTTCGAATTCTGTTAATTCTTTAAAATCTTTAGCATCTCGTAGTAGATCTATTTCTGTAGGTTGCCAGAAAAATCCTACCATTTTTTCTGTTAGTTTTTCAAACTGGCGATATTTTAATGTTTCGAATCTTTGCAAAGGGCTCATTCCCTCTGGATCTAAAAACATTGTAGACTCGGTGTGTTTGGCTTTGTTCTTATAATTAAAAACACTCATATTTTCCCCTTAAATTACGCAACTATCACAATTTTCATCGCTGCTTTCTGTTATTTCTTCTTCTACTTGTGGTGCTGACAATTTATCAACATCTATCTCACCTTGCCCATCGTATGTTTGAAAATAATATAATTGTTTGCCACCAAATTTATAAAATTGTAAAATGTGTTTTATCATTTCACTCATTGGTATTTTTTCTTCATCATAGCATAGCGGATTGTAGCTGGTATTTACACTAATGCCCTGATCTATGTATTTTTGTAATATTGCACATAGCTTTAAATAACCATCTGGGCTTTTCTGATCCCATAGTAATTCGTATTTGTTCTTTAATTTACGATATTCTGGTACAACTTGTTTTAGTACCCCATGTTTACTTTGCTTCACACTAACATAGCTTCTTGGTGGTTCAATGCCATTAGTTGCATTGCTGATTTGTGCAGATGTTTCTGCAGGCATTAGTGCCATTAGTGTGGCATTACGCTGTCCTACCTGTTGAACTTTTTGCCTTAGTTGACCCCAAGGCATGCGTTCTTTGTGTGGCACAAGGTCATCTACATCTACTTTTCTTGTGTCAATAGGCAAAATACCTTTTGCACTTTTAAGATCTTGCCAACGGGTACATGCACCTTGTTCCTCTGCTAGATCTATGCTAGCTTTGAGCAAGTAATAACTCCAGGCCTCTGCATATTCATCTACTAGACTAAGTGCTGCTGGGTCACTATAACTGGTATCGTGTTTAGCCAAAAAGTATGCAAAATTAATAATACCGATGCCCAATGGTCTAAATTCCTGTGTGGCCAATGCTGCTGCCTTCAGCGGATAATTCTGATAGCTTAACAATGCATCAAGACCTCGTACTGCTAAGGTACACATTTTTTCGAAATCTTTTGGGTTACGAACATTACCCCAATTAATTGCACTTAGAGTGCATAGTGCAATTCTGCCATTTTCGTCATTAACATCGTTAAGGGGTACAGTGGGCAAGTCTATTTCGCAACACAAATTACTCATTTTAATTGGCGCAACTGCCTCATTAAACGGGCTGTGTTGATTTGCATGGTCAACATTTTGTAGATAAATTCTACCTGTATCTTTACGCTCTTGTACAAATTTACTAAAAAGCTCCACTGCCTTATAAGTTTTTTTCCTAAGTTTTGTATTCTTTTCTGCTCGCTCATAAAGCTCTTTAAATTTATCCTGATCGTTAAAAAAAGCATTATACATATCAGGAACATCGTTAGGACTAAAACAGGTAATATCTTGTCCATTTACTAGTCTTTCGTACATTAATTTGTTAAATTGTACCCCATAATCAATATGTCTGACACGATTATCATCTGTGCCTTTATTGTTCTTTAATACTAGTAAATCTTCTACTTCTAAATGCCAAATCGGATAGTATAAAGTAGCAGCACCATTACGCACACCGCCTTGACTGCAGCTTCTTGTTGCAGTTTGAAAATGTTTATAAAATGGAATAACTCCTGTGTGGTATGCATCTCCGTTTCTAATAGGGCTACCAAGTGCACGAATTCTACCTGCACCTACACCTATGCCTGCTTTTTGGCTTACATATTTTACTATGCTGCTCGCCGTAGCATTAATACTATCTAAACTATCGTCTGTTTCAATAAGAACACAACTACTAAATTGTTTTTGTGGTGTTCTTACTCCTGCCATTACTGGTGTTGGTAAACTAATATCATGGCCGCTAATTGCGTTATAATAATCTTTTACCCAATTTAATCTTGTTTCTGCTGGATAGCTTTGGAAAAGTGTAGCCGATATTAAAACATAGGCCATTTGTGGAGTTTCGTAGATCTGTCCTGTAACGCGATTTTGTACCAAATATTTGCCACGCCATTGTTCCATAGCCACATAAGTAAAATGTTCGTCGCGTTCGTGATTAACAAAGCTATTGATTTGTTCCCATTCTGATTCTGTGTAGGCATTTAAAAGTCCTTGATCGTAAAAGCCAAGTTCAACATTTCGTTTAACCAATTCTAATACAGTACACGGAGTATAGTCTCCATATACTTGTTTTCTTAAATGATAATTAATTAATCTGCCCGCAACATATTGATAGTTAGGACTTTCCTCACTGATTAGGTCTGCTGCACTTTTAATTAGTGTTTCTTGTATGTCACTGGTTTTAATCCCATTATAAAATTGTATTTGACTACGGATTTCTAGTTCACTAGCACTTACACCTGTGATGTCTTTAGTGGCCCAAAAAACTACACGATGTAACTTTTCTAAATCTAATGGCTCTCTAGACCCATCACGCTTAATAACTTGTATATTCATTGATTGATCCTATTGTATTTGTTCTAATTTTAAATCTGTTATTGTTATTTTTTTCTGTAACCGGAAAGAAGATTGTATGTGTTTCTTATTTACAACGCTGTCATGTTCTAAATTAAGAACATATTTTCCCTGATCGACCCATACTAAATTATATAATATATTGGCTTCTTTATCATTATACTGTCTTATTTCTAACTGTGGTTGATGTGAGGTCAAGTATAAAGTATATACTATTCCCAAACATTTAGCAAGATCACAGTATACATTATCATATATTAATTCCCAAGGATTAGGCCAATCCTCTAATTGATCTACTAATAAGTAATATTTTTGGAATGGGCAGTATGCCCATAAATGATTTGTTTTTTCTATTGCTTCTGCAAGTGGCAATTTATTGATATCTAATCTAAAATTATACCACCAGCGAAGCCTATCGCTGGGAAATTCGTTCCACATAGAGTTAATTGATTATAAACTGATTGTATTTACTGTAAATGTGAGATTAGCATCTACACCTGTGCTAGATGTAGTTGCTGTAACTTGTGCATAGGTGCTACTAATAGTATAAACATTAAATGTAATGCCAATATTGTTAGTTTCTGTATATTCTTCGTCCCAACCTAGATTTGTCAACAATTGGCTTATTCTTAAAGACCCAACACGCACATTGCCTGCTCTATCTATTCTATAGTCTAACATTACGCCTGGTTCTGTAGAATCAAATACCATATTAGCAACTGCAACATTAGCTGTATTATCGTCTAATGTTTGGGTATAGCTAGTTACTCCTGGAATATTACTATATTCAGTTAAAATTTCTGTATTTCCTGTTTCAGGAGCCCCTTCGTCCAAACCACCATTACCTATAAACAAGCGTCTTGTATCTATACTCCAACCCAATTCAGCTGATGCTAATTGTGGTAAGTCTTCCTGTAGTCCTCTACGATGTTTAACTTGGCTAATTTGAACAATGGCCATTGCTATTCCTTTTCTATATTATATTTATTTGTCTGTAATACTGTTCTAATCTATCGAACCATTTATCACAATATAATTGAAATTCTTTGCCCTCTAAAGTAAATTCCTGGTATTGGTTATCTGCACTACACATCAAAACTATACCTTCCTTAATATCTGTATTGTAAGTATTATTATGTGCCATGCTATAGGCACATAATTGTAGGAAATAATCCTGAATCCATTCTCTTTTTTTTGGCTTATTAGTTTGTTTAAAATCTAAAATAGCTATATTTCCTTTCCATTCTGCAATACAATCAGTTGTGCCCGCATAAAGGCCTTCGTAATACAGACTGGCCTCTATGCCGTAAAATTGGTCTACATTTTTAAGACCATTTGCTATCACTGTTTTAGCCATTTCATAGCTTTGTATACTATATGGATTGGTACCTGGTTGACCTAATTCTCCTGTCTTAATATAGTTTTCTAACCATTTATGCATTCGTGTACCGCGACTTGCAGCTTCTACAGTAATTTGAGTAGCAAGAGCCTCACCTTTACTTTTACGCCAATCTAATAGCCTTTTTTTAACTTCTAAGGGTTTTGTTTTGTCTAAAATAGTAGTAACACTAGCTACTTTTGACCCATTAGGTAAACAATAGTATCTTGCCCCATCAATACTTTGTTTAGAGAGAGTTTTATAATTGAATTTAGGATTTATCACTTTTAATTTTTGGCTTGTTTTAATGCATGGTTAAATTTTAAATTACTTACATATTGTTTAAAAACTATACCGTTTAAATGGTCTATCTCATGTAAAATACATCTAGCATCTATACCAGTAAATCTTCTACTATGTACATAATTAAGTTTATCACGCCAAGAAACTTCAACATAATTGCTTCTTGGTATTTCTAATCTAATCTTAGGAAAACTTAAACATCCTTCGTAGGATAGTTCATCTTCTTTGCTTTCATATAATATGACTGGATTATACATGATTCTAATGTTGTTGTCATCCTGTGTATTAATCGCTAATATTCTATATTGTACACCTATTTGATTAGCTGCCAATCCTAATGCATTTTCCGCTAATAAAGTATCAGTTAAATCTTTTTCTAACTGGTCACATTCTAGTTGTGGGTTCTGATGATCCCATAAATGAGTAGGAGTTAATAATATGGGATCGGGCCAAATTCTAATTGGTTTTATCATTATATTTAAAGTTTAAGGGGAAACCCTTAAAACTATTGGCGTCTTTTCAACGCTTTCTTTGCCATAGCCGATACCGTTTGTTCTGTGCCTTGTGGGCTTTCTATTGGTCCGCTCGGTTCAGAACTTATGGGTTCTTCTAAGCCTGGCTGTTGTGCTGGTTGTCCAACCTGCATAGTGCCCATGGGTTGATCAGGTGGCATTGCAGTTTCTGGAGGGGGCATGTCTGATAAATCTGTGCCTTGATCTGTAGATACCGTTTCTTCATCTGGCAATAACTCTATCATTTGATTCTTTTCAGGTTTAGAAATTAACTGTTGAAGATCTTGAGATTTAGCATAGGCATTAGCTAAATCTCTAAAGTTAAAACTTTCATAACCTACATTTTGCATAATAGTAATAAGTCTGCTTGCACTTATTCTAGGATTAGCATCTTCCGCATCAATTCTAGATTTTTCGTAAGTAATAACATCCATTAAAGACTTTGATGCACCTTGATCAAAGTCTTCGTTTAACTGCCTAGCAAATTCATAATAGCGCATTAACGCTTCTCACGCCCTAACGGTTTTGATCCACCTTCACCTGCTGTAGAAGTTGCAATATTATCTGGAATTTCTAAATCGATTTCTGCACCGCCGTCACCTAGGTCGGCTGGAGGCAAATTTGCACTCATTGGTGTAGGGGCACCTTCTTCGCCTGCAAGTCCTCTTGCACCCTGGTCTAAACTTTGTCTTACTGTATTTAGATTATCAATTAATGATTGTAAGGCCTGTCCTGCTGTAGATTTATAACTATCAGACTTTTCAGGCCCAAGTTGATCTCTAATACTGTCTAATAAAGGAGGCATTTGTTCATTTAACATCTTACTAGCATCTTCTAACATGTTTTGAATACTATCTACCATATCTTTAGCTGCTAACACTACTTCTGCTGCCTCTATTTCGCCTTCATTGATTTGACGACGAGTAGAAAGCCATTCTGTTAACCCTTCTTTAACTAAAAGCATTTCCATGTATTTAGGATTGGTCTCTAGTTGGCTTGCACCATAAGTTTTGCGTAATCCAATTAAATGCTCATTAATTTGATAACGCATTTTTTCTGCTTTAGCTACACTAAGGCCACCATAATTAATTTTTACACCAAACCTACTTTCCATAAGTTGGTTTAGTTTATGTTGTTTATTATAATTTAATTCGTTAAGGTTCATAATATTTTAATCCCAGACTTTAACATATTTAGCTCTAATTAAGTTTTTTTCTAAATCTTTCTTAGCACATAAAAGTTTTAATTTAATATCACTTAATTTGGCATTTATTAAAGACAATTTTAAAAAATTTGATGTTTTAATGTATCGTTTTTGTTTTGCCAATAGTATAAAAACTTCCTCGCTAAGTCTAGAATAATCTTTATCACTATTCATTATTCTCCGAGAAAGTTCGTATTGTTGTAATTTATCCATACTTGCAAATAAAAATGCTGCTTGTTTATTACTAAATTTGTTAATTAAATTATCGCCTGAATAAACTGAAAATAATTTTTTCTTGTTTTTTGTTATTCTATAGTGCCCTACTAACCAACTATTTTTGCCTATTGGTACACAAATGGGGCGTTTAAGTTTATAAGTAATAAATTTAAGTTCTTGAGCAGCCCAAGACTCTATATGTTTTATTGCTTGCTCTACAACTAATTTACCTAGTTCTTCTTTTGAATACGATGCGTCCATCTTCTTTAATTCTTTTTAATATATTTTTGTTAACTAATTGATTTGCTATTAACAGTTGTCTATCATCAAAGTCTCTTTTTAGCCATTTAGGATTTTCATCGTCAAATAGCTTGAGTAAATCTGCTTCTTCATTGTTTATATATACAGAAAGTTTTGGCTTGGTTAGGTCAACTATTTTCATTTGTTAATTAAATTTATAATTAAAGTTATATTAGCAGTTAATAGTACACCTATAATAGTAGTTGCAATTGCTAAAAGTTGTTTATTAATGCCTGCTGTTTTACTATTGATTCCTTCTTTAATAGATAAAACATGTGTTTCCAATGTGCTTATTCTTTGATCTACCTGATCTAGTTTTTCTTCTAAACTTTTATATCGTTCAGCACATAACTCTACATGAGCTTCTAAATTAATTTTTTCAATACCCGTAGTAGTTGCAACCATAATGGTTCCCAAGAAATATCTTAAATATTTATCTTATGCTTTTGTTTCTGTGTGAATAAAAAAGGCACCAATTGGTGCCTTTTCGTCATGCATATAACAATTATTAGCTTAGGATGCTGCTAATTTTAATCCAACATCTGTAACTGCATTGATACCAAAGCCAGTAATACCTCTGCCATCAATAATTGCATTAGCATTTGCAGTAGTGAAGGTCTCTGATGAATCTTCCATAACTACACTAATACGGGTTGTATCTACCTGATAAGCTAAAACTGTGTTAGTTAAGCCAACATAAGCTAGAACTGCTTCAACAACTTCGCCAGTTCCCATTTGTGCTGCTACGCTGTTATTTGCTGTAAAGCCAATACAACGAATTGGCTTACCAATACCTGTACTAATTGGTACGCCAGTTGTTTCTGCACTTAAAGCTACATTGCCTACGCTTACAACTGTTTTTGCACTACCATTTGTTCTTGTAAAAACTGCCATGTTAGTTTCCTTTAAAAATGTGCGTTACCGCATAATTTTATTTATACAATTTTACTAATTTTTATCGTTTAGCATGTATTTGAGCACTAAAGCCAAGTCTATCCACAAACTTAACTCCACTAGACACATAGCCTTCCTGACTTTCTACACCTGTGTCTAGATATCCTTTTACTGGACTTGCTTGAGCTGCTTGTTCTAGTTGTGGGATTAAGATATTTTTACAATTAAATAATGCTGCCCACATTGTCCACATGGCAGCTAATCCTTGTTGTTGCTGTTGTAACCAAGGTTCTAATACAGAACGCATTCTATTACTAGGTGCCTTGTCCAGAATAAACTTATAAGACCTTTTAGTAATATCATTAAGATTGGAATTTCTAATTAGTTCTTGATTAATAAAAGGCCCCACCAAAGATGCAATCCATGTATTTTGAGCAATAGGCATAGTTTCAAATAATGCATTCACTGCTTGACTGTTATTGTTGATTGTTGTTTTTACAAAATTAATTTGGTTTCTATTTAATTTAAGTTGTGGAGTTATAGGCAATTTAGCTGGAATAATCGCAACATTTCCTTTGGGTTTTAAATTGCCCAATGTTCCATCTAAGGAAACTGCGTCCTCTGCACTTACTGAAGTTGCAGGTATAAATTGATGAACCGCTATTCCAACAGTTTTGCCCTGTAACATTCTGCCAAGTTCACTATTAACATCAATATTATATGTTAATCCTCTTGGGTTTGCTTTAAACACATACATTTGCTGATTGCCTTGGGCAACAGGGCTTAATGTATTACCAAATAACATATCTCCCCAGTAATATCCTGGAGTTTTAGGTGTGCTTTGTTGTAAAGACTGCCAAGCATTTGCAATTGCACCATGTAACCCACTGCGATCTACACCTCTTGCTGTATCATAGTTAATAAAATCTTGTGGGCTGAAAATTTGTCTACCAGACCCATCCTTTTTATCAAACATATGTTTGTCAACTACAATGAATCTGCCATTTGAATCCCAACCCCATACTATAGCAGGGTAACCATCATATTTAATTGTTATTTGAGCTGGGTTCTTTACTGTATTAATAATGGCATTAAGTGCATAATTTGCTCCATCTGTGCCATAAAATGCTGCAAGATCTTCTGGATGTGTAAGATGTTTTTTACCTACTTGGACCTGTTCTGTTAAAATTTCATTTATTCGCATATTAATACCTAGCTTATACTACGAGCAAACTTTGCAGCAAGAGCATAATTTAACTTGTCTTGTTGTCTTAAAAGCATGATTGCTTTTAATGATTCATCATATAAAGTAATTTCTTCCGTAGTTACTGGGTTTCCTCTTGCTGTTCCTGCTGCTCTAATTGCATTTGCTGCAAGCCTAGTATTGCTCCAAGGAATAGTTAAAGCATAACTTGATTTAGATGCCATATTCTTCAACAAATCTTTAATAAGATCTCTAAGCTGGTCCGGTAAATTACTATTGATACCTGTAGCCATTTGAGATATAATTTCTCTAGTACTACTAGCAGTAGTCTGTTCAACCTGTTCCAACATTTCTAAGTAAAAACTGTTCACTCCTGCAAACCAAGATCGTAATTGTGATAGAGAAGTTGGCGCACTATTGTCTATTTTTGTATCTAATAAATTTAGTCTTTCTGGAGTTACAATATATGCTCTATATGCTTGTTTCAGAAACTCCTTAGCCATATTAATAATATCGTCACTTTTGCCAGGATCTGTTAATTTCCCGTTTCTATTAAGAATGCCTTGCTTTATTAATTCACCAACAAACTTTTGATAAATCTCATTGGCTAATTTTGATCTTACATACTCTAAATTTGCACGACTAATGGCTGGATCAGACTTATCAACATTGCCGCCGGCGGCTTGCCAGGCAGCTCTGCCTAAAAACTTTATGGCATCTAAAACACCTTCTTTAATGACAACTTCATTTATTTTCATTTTTAAATTTTTTTACGCCACGAATAAATTTGGCTTGATCTTCGTTCTTGATACTAACCAATAGTCTTTTTTTTAATTCTTCGCTTTGTTCTTCAGAATAGTTTTCCTTAATAAAATTAAGTAAATTAATTGCACCCTGAATTACATGAGTAGCCCTACTTTCAACCAAGTTTTCTCTGTCTCTTAGTAGTCTAAGTGATTCTAATTCTTCTAATAAACTACGGGTTTTGCGAAGCAAAATTAAACTCCTAAGCCATTATATATTTATATCAAACCAAAAAACTAGTAAAATGCTAATTGCTTGTTTTCAAACTAGCCAACATTGATTTTAGCTTATTTGTTTGGACATCTGCATTAATTTTGCTGTTTTGGTTGTTAGGAGTACTCTCGACCCTACTAGTTGTTTTTAATTGATTTAAAATACTGGTAGTTTGTGGTTTAAGAGTGCCTGGAGTGCCTTGTGCATCCTCACCTGGATCTGTAATTCTTAAACTTTCTAGATCAAAATCTAAATCTACTTTTTGTCCAACACCACTACTGCTTCTAGTTTTCATTAATTGAATTTGATAACGGCCACGCTCACGCATTGCCCTACTAGTAAAAATACCAAATACATTATCTGCTGTATTAATTTTACTAATACCACCTGAAATATGACTATGGTCAAACTCAATTTCTTCAACTGCACTACGATTAAGTTGGCTTGCAGTAATCATAAGAATATTAAATTCTTTAGCTAAATTTCTTAGTTCTTCACTGACATATTTGTCTTTAACGAACAAATCATTTGGACTAACTTTAGCACTTACTGGCATTACAAGATCCAAGTAATCAACCATAATAAAATCTGTTCGTTGATTTGTTTGTACTTCTAGTTCTTTTAAATAAGCACGAATTTGATTCACATTACTTTGTGCAGGCATATATTTGATACGAAGACTGCCAGATTTTTTGCCAGCCATTTTAATTTTCATTTCTAAATTATCTAAGTCTTTAAAAATTTCTCTAGTACTTACATTAGCAATCATACTATCCATACGCATAGCACAAAGTTCTTCACTAAGTTCTAATGTAAGAAACACTCCATTTAGTCCTTGTGTGATCCAATTTATGCTAATGTTTTGCATGAAAAGACTTTTACCACTGCCTGAACCACCTGCAAATATATTAAGCTCACCTCGATTCATACCACCAAACAAACGACGATCTAATGTAGGCCAACCAGTACTGACTTGCCCATTGTTATTTTTAATCTTCATTAATCTAGTGCGTGGATCAGCAAAATAGTCTGTACCTAAATCTTTAGTTAAACTGATTTGTACTGCATCTTTGATTAACTTTTCAACTGGGTCAAAGTCACCTTTTTCAATTAAATCTGCACTGAGTAAAATTGCCCTTTCTAGTTCTTGCCTTTTAGTAAATTGTTCAAATTCAGTCATGAACCATTCATAATGATTCTCTGCAAGGTCTGGTATTGGTTTTAATTCTAATCCTGTTACTGCTTGTATTTGTTCCAGCTTGGGCATGGTACTGTATTGACTTACATGCTCTTTAATAAATTTGGCAGTGGTTTTTAAACTCCTATCAAAATTATCTGGATTGTATATATTTTGAATTCGAACATAACTTTCTGGATTTTGTAATAGCATTTCCAAAAAAAGTTTTTGCAGATCTGTATTATATTCTTTAGTCATATAGTTTGTTTATACTTTTTTGCCAGTAAAGAAATCTTTAACGAATTTGATTCTTTTGTTTGTAAAATATTATATATAGTGAATAATTTCCCGTATTTTACAACAGAATCATTAATATCTTTACAATTTTCTCTCCAGTCTGGGAAACTTACTGACCATCCATATTCTATGGCTTTGTTAATCATTTGCTCACCTGGCCAAACTTTTTTTCCATTTTTGTTTATTTGTAAATCAAAGTCTGGCACTACAATTACTTCTCTTGCTAATTCATCAATTAGGTTTGCCTGTTGTTCACTAATATCATTTGTTTGTGTACTAACACCATCTATACTCATTGCATCAAAAGCACCTTCACAAACTATTACGAATTTGCTATCGTTTTTTTGATTATCTAAATTAAATACAAACCCTGCTGGATGATTACTATGATATTTTGGAACAATACCTGAATTTAAAGCCCTAGCAGTATACCCTACTATTTCATTTCGGTATTTGAATGGGATAATTACCCTATGACTTAGTTTATGCTCTACTTCTGGGCTCCAATAAAACTCATATTTTTGTAATGATATTTTTCTATCGTAGATATATTGTACAGAATCTACCAATCCTTTATCATAAGGCCGTTCTGCTAGTTCATAAAATTCTACCCAGGCAAAAAAATTCAATGCTTCTTTGGGTAATTGCTTTGGTTCAAATTTTATTTCATCTTCGATTGGCAGTATAGTATTTGGATCTATTGTTTCTTTTATTTGCCAAGCAAGGATACTTAGTCGTTTTATTTCTAAAGAATCTACACCTAACCATTCAAGAAGTTTTCTAAATTTATAAGTAAGTGCTCTGCCTGGAATATAGCTAGTTTTGAATTTACAATTAAAGCAACTATAACTGATTTTACCATCAGGACTAGCAATAATTCCAGCTCTACCCCTTGTGTCTTGACTTTCTCCATTGTGTGGACAGCAAACTGCATTGAAACTAATCCAACCGGCTTGGTTTTGTTTTTTCTTGCCTGGAAGGATAGAAATTACGAATTCTTGAATAGAAAGTGACATGTTATTATTATAAACTAATATTATGTTGAAGTCAAAAAAAGTTAGGCAAATTTGATCATTGTAAAAATTACCCCGGGAGACTGGGGCAATTGCCCGCTAGAAGGAAATTTTAAGCAATTCTAACTTTTGTTGTAATGGAGCAACCATTGTTTTTGTATCAGCCTGGTCAGTGGTCTTTGCATCAACAGCCTTGTGATTGGGTCTATTTTCTACATCGCCAACAAATTCATCAATGGACTGTTTATCTTTTTTAGTTTTATTAAAAAGATTAAATTCGTGTCCTAAAAAATCTGCTATTTTCATTATGTATTCAAGAAAGTTGTACTGTTTTGATTTATTGCACTTTGATATACTGTGCCTATTTCAGTTAATGTGATTAATGTGCTTCCGCCATTGGCAGGTAGCACGCTAACTTTTTGCCCAATAGTACTTAAAACAATATCTGTAGGTCTATTTGCGGGAATAGCAGGTCCCACATTGCTGGTTAATGTTGCTGGTGCATTAATTGCATATACACAAGTATTATTTGCTACAATTCTGACCTTAGTAGTGTTTAAAGTGTTTGTGCCTGCAACATTTGCTGCAGTAGATGTTACAATGGTATAACTTGCCATGTCATAAATCCTGTTATTATATTATTTAGTTCTAGACTAATCTACTTATAAACCGAAGTTAGACTTCCAGGTTTAATCCATACTCCTGCTCCAATTGTAATTCCATTTCCTATTATTGTATTCATAATCCGTATGCAGCCTTATTTGCATTGTAATTTTGTAAAACTTGTGCCGACGATAGTGCTGCATTATATAATCTTGTGACACCTATACGACCATTCATCCATTGACTGTATTCACCGCCATTATATGATCCTATATACAAGTTTGCTGATGTATTCAATATACTTGAAAAACTGTGCGACACACTACCTACGCTGACTCCGTTAATGTAGGCTTCCAGTGAGTTAGTGGCTACATTTTTCCAAACATAAGTTACATGCGTCCAAGTGTTCAATGGTATTGTATAAGCGGGTGTGTCTACTACACTACTACCGTTACCTATTTGAGCATAAATGGCATCACCGATAATTCGTATACTATATGACACATCTTGTGCTCCGCCACCCGGATCAAATTTACCCATTACAACTTTACTGCCGCTACTACTGCTTAAATATACCCAGGCTTCCATTGTCCAATCACCACTACCAGGTTCCAATAGGGCATTATCGGCAATACTAATTTGACTGCTACTACCGTTATAGCTAAAATAAGGACTTGTAAAAGTTATATTGCTCATTGTTCCTGCTAAGGAAGTACTGGCAAGATTTGTTATTGCTGTGCCTGTACCTGGGTAACTTGTTGCAAAATTTGGGTCGTACCATAATATAAGATTTGATGTTACGATGTTAGGTAATGTAAAATTTGATAATTGATTATAATAGTTTTGCCTAATTTGTTCTTCGGTTAATTGAACATTGTACAGTTTTAAGTTTGCTACCTGACCCCATGGTTGACCTGCAGTATCGTTATTACCCCAACCCCAATGTGTGGTTCCTCCTGCTCCATATGCTATTGAACTGCCAACTTCTGTACCATTTATGTAAAATCTTTGAGAAGAATTAGTTCCGACCACTGCATATTGAACCCAAACATCTACCGAAGAAGCAAGGTCGTAATTTGAAGTTCTAAATTCACTATCCCAATATCCTAATGTATTTGTTCCATTAGGTATTGTGATTGGTGTGTATTTGGGTGAATATGTATAAAGTAATGTTCTAAATGATGATGACGCTATTAATCTAGCCCATGTAATATATGTATATCCTGTTGTCGGCAATAAAGGCCCAGTTCCATTTACAACAACTCTATTATTACCTGTAGTACAATCAAAGCATTTAACACCGTTCAACATAGTGTATACTGCGCCACTTAGTGAATTTGTATATCCATTACCAGACAAATCATTTACTGTTGTACCTGACCCGCTATAGCTTGCGCTTTGATTTGCATCTAGATACAGAACAAGACCTAATGTTGGAGCAGTAGCATCAACTACACGAACTCCCTTTATTGTTACACCTTGTATTATCATAACAATCTCTCAAAGCTGATAAAGTTATTGCTATAACTGCCGCCAATCATCATGGTAATACGATAAACTCTGTTGTTTGTGTTGTCTCTAACAACATAAATGGCAGTGTCACCTTCACTGCTTAAATTGTAACCTTGAATAGAAGTACTGGGTGTGGTTGTTAACGAAATGTTTCCAGCGGCGCCACCTGGGGCACCGACCACAAGACTGTAAGATGACGATACAAAACCAGTAACTGTTCCAGAAACTGTGGCCAAACTTAGTCCACGATTGCTACTTGTTGTTACCGTGGCTTTTAAGTTGTCCATTGTGACAAATGTGCCAGCATTAACTATTCCACTCACACGATTGTTCAACAGTGTGCCTACACCGTCGGCGGCCTGGGTCAAATCAATATAAGCACCGCGAGCTGCACCACCACCTTCAAAGAACCTGATTAGATCAACATACTGGTCGAGTACAACAGTGTTGCCCCCCAGTGTGCTGTTGGCTGCTTGAGTAAAAGCAATTTCGCCGCCTTCGTTACCGTTAGGGCCCGTTGGCAATGTTAGTGAACCGCTATTATCAAATGTCCAACTATAACTACCTGCAACTAAGGTCACATTAGGACTTGTACCAGTAACATTACCTGTGATAGAAATGTTACCACTAAAGTTATTGGCTGTCACATTGCCATTTACTACTACTCCTGTACCATTGGCACTAATGTATGCACCAGTATTAAATGTAATTTGACCACTGTTTGCTGTGAAAACAAGGTTCCCTGCTGTTCTTAAATTACCGCCAGTAATATTTCCTGTAACACTTGCTAAACCAGTAGTTATTAAATTGCCTCCTGTAATATTACCAGTTGTAACTATCGTATTAGTTCCAAATGCAGATAATAAAGAGGCTACATTACTGTCTCCATAGTTACCGACACCTCCGCCTAATCCAGTCAGAATACTTTGTCCATTTGCATAGTTAATACTTGATACATTTGACGGCAAGGCTAAATTGCCATTGTCGTTAAAGGTCCATGTTTGTGATGTTCCTCCAGTATTGGCTCTAATGCTAACATATGTATTAGCGTATAACTCAGCAGACACCGCCCCCATAAACAATGCAGTAGAATCATCATTAGTAGTTGTTAGATATGCGCTGTTAGAACCGTAAGTAGTAAAGTCTAGTTTAGAATTTCCTAATCCAATAAATGTGTTAGCAGTAATATTAGCTGCTCCAGTAATATTACCGCCTGTCATTATTATATCACCACCAGTGCCCGATGTAATAATAATATTACCTGGAGTATTTAAGTTTCCTGTCGTATCAAATGTCCATTGCGCTGAACTGCCTGCACCATCATTTGCATTTATTATAATGTTACCACTGTTTGATAATTTAAGATATAAATCATCGTTACCTAGGAATAGTTCAGTGCTATAAAGATTACCAGATGTTAAGTGTAGGTGATTATAATCAACACCACCAGTTGGATAAATTAATAATCTTTGGTTATCATTAATAAATCCATCTGGCTTTATAACTACAGCCGAACCAGGAAAGCCTCCAGGAACAGTTTCTTCAGTAATCACACCGCTTTGCGGTAATGTGACATTACCGTCAACTCCGAATTGCCATAATGCAGAATTAATTAAATTATTAGCACTAAGAGAAATATTCCCAGTGTTAGTCAATTTTACATATAAATCGTCATTACCCAAATAAAGTTCAGTATTGTATAGGTTGCCGCTAGTTAGGTGTAGGTGATTAGCATCATTTACTGTTGGGTAAACCAGCAATTGTTGATCGGCATTGGTTCCACCTGGTGGCATTAACGCAACGGCACTACCACTAAGTCCGCCGTCTGGAATGTTAGTTTCATAAACAACACCACCCATTGGCAGTGTTAAATTGCCTGATGTACCATCGAAAGTCCAATTACCTAAGTGTGATTCTATAACAAAAGTTTTATCAGTAATGTTGGCAAAAATATCACTGTCTGATTTAATGAGAATGTCTGCATCTGTAGATTCAATTATAATATCTTCTGCACTAATTTTGTTGCCTAGGAATTCAAAATCTCCTAAATACGCTAAAGTGCTCTCTAATTTATATGCAGTTAAATTACCTTCTGTAGTAATAGAAGTATTCGAGTCATTGGTTAATGTAGGTTGTCCATTAATTGTTAATATATTACTATCTGTAATTCCTAATGCAACATTGCCTATGTAAATTGTATTATTTGTTACCCAAAGATTTGCCCATTGATTTGTAATATTACCTAGGGTATATACTCCATTTGCTGCTGGTATAATATTGCCTTCCCATCCACTTTGGCTATACGCAACGACATTGGCATTACTATAATTGGTTCCTATTCCAGTTGCACCAGTTGCACCATTAAATCCTGTAGCACCAGTTGCACCATCTAGTCCTGTAGCCCCTGTGGCTCCATTAAAACCTGTAGCTCCTGTACTGCCTGTTACCCCAGTTGCACCAGTTGCACCATCTAGTCCTGTAGCCCCTGTGGCTCCATTAAAACCTGTAGCTCCTGTACTGCCTGTTACCCCAGTTGCACCTGTAGCACCAGTTGCGCCTACAGAATCTATAATTCCAGTGAGTAAAGCACCATTGCCTAAGAAATAAGTTGCAGAAACATTACCACCAACACTTACTTTACCAGTACCTAGTGGGTCTAATACGATATCTTGATTAGCTTGAGACCCTGATATAGTTTGATTTACAATATTTAAATTGCCAATATTGACATTAGAATCGATATCATTGCTAATTTTATATCCGCCTGGGGTAACACCATCATGAACATACAAACTCCAATCTGTAGTGTCAACGGTAATTTCACCCTGTGCACCCACATAAGTAGAATTAACTGTGGTATTACCTCTTTTCCATTGTACTGTTTTACTCATTATATGTTCCCAAAGTCAAATATCGCACTGGTTACCCCATCACTTACTAACCCTAAATCTAAATTAGCAGGTGGAGGAACAGGATATGCAACACTACTTACAATTACCTGCCCGGCAGCTCCATAATTGTCATCAACATATGCTGCTACATTAGCAGATCCGTCATTTATTTTTACATTAAAAGTGTATCTTTCCCTATCTAGTTGGACCATGTCTAATTGCGATATAGTTACTGTGCCTAATCCTATACTAGCATTAACTACAGTTATATTACTACTTAAAACTGTGTTTGCATTAGTAAAAACATAATCATCTACAATGTTGAAGGTCATTGTATATGCTGCTACATTAACAGGCTTTTGATCGCTATTTAATACTTTAACTTTTAAGACATTGTCTATACCTTTGTATATTTGTAAGGGCTTTGTATACACTACTCTGTTCCTTTGCTTAATTTCAGGATCCAAATCAAATTGAACCAATACGACATTATCATATAAATAGCTTGTGATTTGTTGCATATGGTATTTAGCAAATTGCTAGTATCCATTTGCTCAACCAATAAATAATCTTGTGGATAATTATATTAAAACTTTATTAGACCAATACCCGTTTTTAAGCTTTGTAACTTATAGTACGAACGAATATATAGGTATAATTCAAAATCAAGACGATGTTATTACTAGCATTTATGACTTCGGTATGCTGAAAACAGAAGATCAAAAGAAAAGATTTCTGGCTTTGGCTGAAAGCTGGTGGTGGGAAAGTAATAGAATGATACCCATTAACCTTTTCCTTAAAGGCGATTGGGCTGAATTTAGACCTATTCTTAAAACATTAAATAGCAAAGATGTATGCTTGAAATACGGCCCAGCAGTGAGCCTGAAAGATACAGGCCATAAACGAAGCAAAAGAAGAAGTATTACTTTAGTTAGAAGAATGGTCTGATTCTTCCAGTAGATTCATATTTACTACCACTAAATGAGCATACCCAACACTATGACTATGCTTGAAATAATAACTATTGTCTGATGGTTTAATCCATATGGTCTTAGCAACCTCGTCCCAAGATTTGCCTATTAAATGACGCTTTGCAGGACGAATAACAGCTAAAAACATTGCCATTTTGTTGATGTTAGTTACTGCCTCAGGCATCGCAATTAATGTATCATAATGATTGCCTATATGTATTAGCCTGGAACAAAATTCTTTGTCATATAATTTATGCCAATTAGGCTCTTTACTGAGTAAACTATTTAAATGCTGTTCATCTTTTACTTGTTGATATAAATTTAAATTCAGAAAATCTAACTTGAAATACCCACGAGACTCAGCAACTTTATAGTCTAAATTGGCAGTATTTGTTATGGCATTGTATGGAATGTCCTGACAATATATGCCAGTATTATGTTGGCTTATTTTATCGTCATTTATAATAGCAGCATTTATATGTTTAATTTTACTTAAAATTTTTGTTCTATCTGCTAAATCTAGATCAATATCAGGCATTGTCGATTTCTTCCCAACTTGGTGCATAGTTACCAAAGTGCTGTACAGTTACGGCTGATGCTTTATTGGCAAACATTATAGCATTTTCTATGTTTGATGTTTGCAAATAATTTACCGAAAATGCTGCTAAAAATGTGTCTCCAGCACCACAAACATCTGTTATTTCTTGTTTGTGTACTTGGAAAGGTGAATACACTTGCTTACCATCATTATAGTATAATACATGATTACTGCCTCTAGTCACCACTAAATTTTTAGGTTTACTTGTGGTTTTTTGATATTCTAACTCATTTATTTTTACAAATACACGGTCAGAATAAAATTGTTGAAGATCGGGTTTTTTAGTATCAATGAATACTAAACCTCTAGACTCTTCAATAAGATAACAAATACTGGCATAGTCTAAAAACCCTTTATTGTAATCAGAAATTATTATAGCATCATAATTTTTTATACTAGTGGGCAACTGCCTATTCCAAACTGCTACAGGTGGGTCATAATCTATGCGCAAAAGTTTTTGATTAGTCTTTTCATCTACAATTCTTTTTTTATATATTTGTTCAGTACAAGTAACAAAGTCTGGATAAATTCCCAACATACGCAAATTTAAATTTACATTTGCTGCCATACCCTTTTTTTCATAAATTTTGGTATTTCTTACTACAGGTATAGGCGCTTCTTCACTTATTTTTATAACACGACAGAACTCATACCTGTCAATACAACTTTCCCCAATCAATAATACTTTGAATTTTATTAGTGGTTGAATATTGGTCGATTCTTTCATAAAATATTATCTCTTTACAGTATTCTTTGCCAATTATAGGCTTATCTTTGTAATCACTACCTTTAATCATTATGTCTGGTGCAAAGTCTTTAATCTTATTTGTTAGTTCTAAGTCTGAATCAAACACCTCTACTCTATCTACATACTTCAAACTTTGCAGTAAAAAAACCCGCTCATGTTCCCCATATACTGGTCTACTTTGCCCTTTTAGTTCCTTTATCCGTCTATCACTATCTATTAACACATACACAAAACTAAATGGAATTAGGCTAGCGAATTCCAATAACTTGACATGTCCCAGATGTAACATATCAAAACATCCATTTATAATAACCTTTTTCATTCAATGACACTTCTTAATAATTCAAGATTAGCGCAGGTATAGGATTGATATTGTGTTTTTAAATTGTTAGGCATAGGTATATATTTAATAGTAGCACCAGTTCTAGATGCAATTTGCTCAGCAATAGATCTAAAACTTCGGGGGTTCCCTGTTCCTACATTCCACACACCAGATATTTCTTTACTAAAAAATTTTGTTTGTATTTCTATTACCTGCTCTACTGGTATAAAATCTCGTAAATAATTTTCAGAATTTTCGAACAATACAATCTCGCGATTATGTATAGCTTGACTTAAAAACTTGTGATAAGGACTAGCTTGGTCACCTTTATGTTGTTCGTGTGGACCATACACATTGAAATATCTAAAACCTTGTGCTACTAAGTTTGGATATTTGTAAAGATTTTTTGCTACATATTGTTCAAATAAAAACTTACTCCATGCATACACACTTTGTGGTTGAGGCATATCTGTTTCGCGAAAAGTTTTACTTGCACCATACACACTTGCACTGCTTGCGTATTGTAACTTGATATTACGCTTTCCGCATTCTTCAAATAACCAGCAACTGAACTCATAGTTTTGTAACATGACTTTATGAATGTCACGCTCAAGAGTATTAGTTATTGCTCCTAAATGAATAACTAATTCAACATTGTTAAAATCTGGTAGTGGTTCTCCCCACTCATACAATTTAATATTATGATGTGCTAGGGCACTTACAAAGTTTTGTCCTATAAATCCTTTATATCCTGTAACTAAAATATTCATGATTGATTATCACCAGGCAATACTCTATAATTATCTTCTTCACTGTCTTTTGTACTAACTTCAATTATTGTGCCTTCTTCCAAACAAAATAGTTGATGTGGGACCAATTGCAGATTTGTCCATGTCTGTCCGATCTCCAATGTTTGACCATATTGTTTAGCGTTTTTAGTATCTATCCATTTTAAAAAAAATTTACCTGACAGCACATACCAAGTTTCCGATTTTTCTGCATGAAAATGCATACTGAATTTTGATCCTTTAGTAAAGTTTAAAAACTTGGCACAATATTTGTCATTATCGGCCCATATAGTTTCGTTTCCCCAGGCTTTTTTTACAATTTTACTGGTCACTATAGTCCTGCTTCTTTAAGAATAAGTTTACACCATTCTGCATCTGCAACAAAGTCCTTAAATCGTTTACTCCAATGGTCTGGATCGATACATGGCATTATGATATTGAGCTGTTCTTGATTGATGTCATTAAGCCATCTAATTCCACTGTCGCAATTATAAATAACCCAAGGGCTAATGCGTCCAGTTGATATGTGATGACATATGAGATTAGAAGCACCAAGCTTAAAATAATTACTGAAATTTTTTTCCAATTTTTCATTACTGTCTGCATATTCTTGCATCTCCTTTAATGCTCTTTCCATGGCATCTTGAGCAGGTTCTCGTTTTAAATACTCCAACAACCATGTGTTGTATAACTTTTCTTTGGTCCAGTGATCTAATTTATGATTATTTGACAATAACCAGTCAGTGAAACTTACAACATTGATAGCTCGTAAATCAACTAGATAGCGTCCATAACGAACAAAAGCAATATAAAAATTACTATTACAAAAGTCAGAGTAGGCTTTAAATTTTGCGCTTCCTTGCGTTTTTTCATAAAATCTTAGATAAGCATTGAACCCTATCTGAACTCCTTGCTCATTTTGTTGATTGTGGCGGCGTTTAGGTTCACAAAGATGTGACAATAATGTGCTTTCTTTTGTATAGCTTTTTTTACAAAATTGGCAAGTAAAGTTCAATCTAATACCTTTTTAATCTCTTTGTCTGTCATGCCTAAACTAATTAAGTAATCTTTTAAGTCTTGTTCAGATGTAACATTGACCAGTGCTTCAATGTCTTTAGTTTTCATTTCTGGATATTGGGAAGCAAGTAACTTGTAAATTTTATTATTGCCTTCTTTTTTCTTACTTGGTTGCCAATAATGGCGTTGACTGCCCATATCTGGACTTACTGTAGTACATAATAGCCACTGCAATTTTTCATGTTTACCAAGATCAAAAAAATTAATATTGACTCTTTCGTTTGTGGCTCTTAAGTACCATTCTTGTAAATCTGGACCACCGTCCACATTTGCGCAATATTTCAGCATGATATATGTGCTAAACTTTTTACGCTCTGCTTCACTTAACTCATCAACAAAATTACGATTTTTTGTATCAAGTTGATACATTTCGTTTTTAATACTTAACTTATCCATGAGTCTTCAATAAATTATAAGTAGAAATCATTTGATCAACATAATCTCGTAATGTTGGATTTCTATCTGCCATTTCAAGTATTTCAAGGAAATTAGCATATGATAAATTATATTTCAATCCTTTCATAGGATCAATACGAACTGACATATTTTCATATACCAATGTGCGTTCTGTACTTTGCATTTCTCTAGCATAGACAGTTGTTCCCCCGTCAGGACTTTCATATATAGTATTATTATTTACATAAATGGTGTTCATGTTACCAACATTTATTATAATTTATAACTTCACTCTGTCTACTAATATCTTTTACAAAATAAACACATAATGGTTTTGCTCCAGTGGTTTCTAAAGGTATGGCCAATAACTGTCCTGGCTTTAGTTTAGGAAAATACCATTTTACATCTTGATAAATATCCACCACTTCTATAGGATAAAATGTGGGTCTGAAACTGCTAAGTGGGTTAAACCCAAATGCACTGAATCCTCTATCATTTAAACTAGTAAGTGGCACTACTTCTAGATCTCCTAAATCATGTTCGCCAATTAAAAGCTGCCAATCTATGGGCATTGTAATTTCATGAGGGCCTATACGCAATACTAAGGCTGGACTATTAAAACTTTCTAAAAAAATTAAAGGGATAAAAAAATAGTCTGGATCTTTAGGATCACTGTTGTCCAAAACACAAAATCTTACATCATCCACTTCCTCGGGTATACTTGTTAAATCATAAACTGTATTATCTAAAGTTAGCAATCGCATAAAAATTTCTCTAAGTTGTTATTATACTATATTTTTTTTCATAAAACAATACTATGTTTTGTGTTCATTACTGCCATTCTACTTTATCCACACTGAAAGGATAATTGGCGTCTTTGTAAAAAGCTTTGCGTTTGGTAAGATGTCGTTTGCTAAACTTACAAGTACTAGTAATATCCCAAATTTCTACATGATCCTTATCTTCTGCTTTCCTAATACCTCTACCAATACTTTGAATTACTCTCACAAAACTTTTACCAGGTTCTAGTAAAACTAAGTTAAAAATTCGTGGAATGTTAATACCCACAGCAGCAACACCATAAGTTGCTACAATAATTTTTTTCTCACTGGTTGCTACTTGGTCATACTCCTCTTTTCTACTAGCTGCTTTTGTCGTGCCACTAACAAAAACTGCATCTGTTAGTTGGCCCGTTAATTCCTTACCTGCAGCAACTCTATCTACCAATACTAATGTGTTACCAGATTGCCTTATTTTTTCTACCGTTTTCGCAATGTAGGTTAGCCTTTCCTTATTCTCTAATAGATATTTCAACTCCTGTTGGTAAGTCTTGTACTCTGTAAAATCAGTAAGTTGCAAAATATTCACATGACATTGAGCCAAATGCCCTGCCTCTTGAAGTTCACTTGCACTCAATCTGCCTACTACTTCTCCAATACAACATTTTAATGCCATGAATGCATATTCTTCTTTAGGAATAGTACCAGTTAACCCCCATCTAAGTGGCACTTTACTAAACACAGAACTTAACAATAATTTTAAAGAATCAGCCTTAGCCATATGAGCTTCGTCAATTATTACACATACTACCCCTTCAATAAATTCGTCAATTGTACACACTGCCTCGCCATTCTTTGTGTCTTTTAACAAATTATTAAGACTTTGCCATGTACAGATAGTATGTTGTTTGTTATAGTCCTTACGATCACCAAAATACACGCCTACATCAAGTCCTACATTGATGTAGTCAGACTCTGTCTGTGTCACTAAACTTTTATTTGGCACAATTACAATACTACGACCGTAATTTTGCACACTTGCGGACATCACTGCAGTCATAATAGTTTTGCCCGAACCAGTGGCAACTTCTTGTATGCATTGAGGGTTCTCTAAAAACCTGTTGACAATATCTAACTGATAGTCTCTTAATAGTATAGGTTTACCAGCTTGTGGATGTTTGTCTGGCCAATTTATATGTGCAAAACTATCCTCTTTAACCGCGTTAAAATTAAAGGTTGTTGTGTAATCCCTCAAATCATCTATGTCAATGTCATAATCATTTTGCTCTAGAAAGGGCAGAATGTCTGACAGTAAATTAATAAAGGTACTTCCACCTAAGGTAAAAAAACCAACCTTGCCGTCCCATCTGCCTAAACGAACACTTGGGCTATATCTAGCTCCAGGAATTTCATACTTGAATTTATTTGTTAAGGTTTTTCTATGGCTTAACTCTAGTCCCTCTAGCTTTACATTTACTTCGTCTTTATAATTAGTTTGCATTTCATTTTAAAAAAATTACCTTTTCTGCTCGTCTAATCCAGTCCTGCTTTTTGTATCCAACCAATACATTAGTCATTGACACCATAAGTTTTATTTTACCTATAAATTTACTAGTTTTCTTTGTATTAAGATATACGATTTTGTCTGTATCCTTTTTAGGTGTGCCCGTATCATAAACATATACTGGCAACCTATCAGTCTTTTCCGCATACTTAATGATATTCTCTATTTTTTGTTCTGAACTTTGTGCTTCTAGTTTACGCTTAGTAAGCAACTCTAGTTCATTCTCACTAACACTTTGTGCTAACAAATTAATTAGTTGTTGATCTACAGTGTATTGCAACACACTGCTATAATCAACTAACTTATATAAATTATTTATTGATAGCTCCCCCACATTTTCTTTAAGATAATGTAATAAACTTTCTGGAGCATTTGACACTATTAACTGACCATTAACCTGAGTCAGTTCTATTTTATAAGGAATTGTTTCCATTTCTACAATTTTTTCTGCTGCAGAAATAAGTGTAGGGTCAATACTAAATTGATGCAAATTACCAAATGTTACAATATAATTGACAATGTACTCTGTCAAACCTAAATTCCAAATTTTATTTTCATGGTCAAATTCTACTTTACCATATCCATTTGTAGCAATGCTCTTTATATTATTAATCCATTCTGTATTATAAGGAAACTTTACTTGTATTTTTCCGTCCTTAAGACAAATGGTTTTAGATTGATCTACGAATCTTATTCCAAATTTAAACTTTAATTCCTGAACATCCTCATCTATTATTAGACCCAACTTGTTTAACTGTTTGCGGTATTTATGAATGATCTTAAGTGCTAGCTCGCTTTGCTTTTGTGTATAGGCTCGTGAATTATCTACCGTTTGTAATGCTAGACTGTCTAAAATTTGCACATCATATCTAGCTAAACTTAGTGGACTTGGAATCCGTTCCCATGGCTGTAAAAGTTTACCGGATATTTCTCTGTATCCTGCAATAAATTCTATAATGTCTTCTGCATATTTCCACATAATGCTATTATATAACAGTATACACAGTAAGTCAAAAAAAACTCTGCCTAAGCAGAGTTATTTTGTTTTAGAATAGTGAGCAATAATTCATGTTTTACTTTTTCTTCACACTTCTGAATTTTGCTGTCTGTAGTAGCTTTTATCAATTTAAGATAAAAGAATGCTTGCTCATATCCTAATAGCCATGTTTCCAGATCCTGCAAAGTGCCTGTATAAATTTCTACCTCTCGTGTATAAAAAGGTAAACAGTCTGGGTCACCTGGCGCTAAAGCAAAAAAATCTGAATATTGCGATTTAGCAATCTTAAAGCCAAGTTTCTTAGCTCTAAGCTCTAGTTGTTGAAGTCTTTGGTAGACACTATATCCAATGGTCATTACTGTTTACCAACTGCTGTTATAGAATACCTTCAGTCCTAGGAATAGTTCTGCACGAGCCTCACGACAAAATTTTAAGTCTTGTTCTCTATAATAGTTATCAGAAGGTTGCCCGAAAAAGAATCCTTCAGTATGGGGTAATTTGCCGTTCAATACATCTTGTTCAAGTTTGTCTATATCTTCTCGTGTAAGTTCAAGTTCGATACCATTAAAATCGTAACGATTTTCTCCTTCTTGCAAACTTTCATGGCTAGCATTTTTATTATACCATAAATTTTCCATCCAGCCTTGAAGATTTGGATGCTTACGCCAATATGCTAACTCACGAGGTTTGGATTTATTAGGTACTACCCATTCACCGTTAACAAAAGCACCATCATTGCTCTGGAAATAACTATCTCGTTCGCCTGCCTGTAGGGTTACATATGCATATTGATCAAGTCCCATTTTTATCTCCTATTATACAGAAGGTTTCATACAAGTACTAGAAGCCATTGCAGCCCAACGCTTAGGAAAGCTTTTGCGAAGATCTGCGATCTTCAGTGCCATACGCAAACTCATTTCACGCAGTTTGTTCTTATTGGTATCCATAAATGCAATAATTTCTTCTTGCACACTTGGATCAAAATCGTATCCTTCAAACAATTCACCGTCCTTAGCAATTTGTTTGATGCGTAGAATTTTGTCCCGCATGGTATCCAAAGTTAGATCCAGATAGTGACAGCGACTTTGCAAGGCATCCAGATGGTCTCTAAGTTTCTGTGATTTCATCTGGTCAAATTTAAGATTAGTGATGAAAATCACACTACCATTAAAGTTAAAACTGTCAGGCACTCCTTCCCGGCGCAACATATTACTATCACTAAGCCAAGAAATTTTACGCTTCTTGCCTGAATCTAGTGCACCTTTAAGCAAGTTCAAGGCAACATCATCCAGAAGAATGCTATCACAGTCATCAAACACCAAAATACAATTAGGGTCACTATACTTGTAAAGGGTGCAATATAAGCCTAGAGCAGTGGCGCTACCTTTTACAACCTCTGCACGAAGACGACGACCAGCAAGTTGATCTAGCAAAGTAGCTTTTTCAATTTCACGCTCAATGCCAAAACTTTTACCAACACCAGGTGGCCCGCTAACAATCATAGCACGAATCTCACCACTGATTGCAGCCTTAGTCATGTCCGTAAGGATTTCAAATCGTTCACGGATTCGTTCCATAACTTGTTGATCTGTTTCCACAGTATTTTCTACTGCACTAGGTTCAATCACTGCACCAGACACAAACTCATAATCTGCAGGACTAGATACATTTACACGAATGGTTTCAGGCATGTTGGGAAAATTTCCACCATTGCGTACAGTAACAAAACTATTTTTCGCAGTTTTGGTAAATTGCGTAACCAGTTCAAAAGTCATACCATCCACAGAGCGGTTACGATACGAACCTTGACGGATACGAATAGTTGCTTGAGTCATTTCTGCTTCCTGTGTTGTTAAACTATTCAAGTATTATAGCAATGGTTGTATTATTTGTCAACCAATAATTTGGATGCCAAAAGTCCTAAATTTACTGGTAAATGGGTCAGATACCACTTTATAAGTATTGAATGACAGTCCACTTGCTCTAGCGTATGCTACTAGAGACGGAATTGTAGAGCTTACAGGACCTCGTACAAAAGTACCCTGAGCAGTTTTTTCAATAGAAAGTCTATTCACTTAGCATTCCATTTAACTTATTTAATAGTTGATACAAACCATGCAATTGCGGCTTTATCTCACTAGCAGAATATCCCTTGTTTAACCTATCTTGATATTCTTTTTTAATTGATTCTACTAGCAATTCATGCATTACCAAGAGTTCGAACTTATCAAACACAGAATTAGCCCTTTTATTTTACAAGAGCATAAGGTTTATTCCAACGACCAATATTAATATCCACATACCAACCTACATCAAAGTAATCGGACTGAATATCACTGCGGTCGTGATTGCCCACCATCATTGCAGCATAGACTTCTTGTAGAAAGTTCAATGCCCGTCCGCTAAAGTGTTTTTCAAAGTGGTAAGGGTTGACTCTGATACTGCCGGAAGTATTTGGCTCCATTACTTTATTGAGACTGCGATTGTATTCACCCACAGTTTTATTGAAATTGTAAATAAAATCGATATCGCCTTGGCTAATGTTCAGCGTGAGAGTCATATGATTATGCACAGCCAGACTGGCTTTAATACCATACATTTTACAAATAGCTTTGACAACTGGGGCGATTTGAGCTTTGCGTTCTTGACTAATGTAGGCCATTTTTTGTTCCGTTTTGTTTACTGTACCAATATTATACTGAATATTGGATTATTTGTCAATCAGAATAACACTTGCGAAACATTTCCTGCAGGAACTCACTGTATGCTGCCTGAATTACAAGATCCTGCTCTTGTTCTGCTTCTATTTGTAGCAAAGAATTCAGTTCGTCTACATTGAAATTATTAGGCATATTTTGTCCTAGTGCATAGTTGCAGAGTGAAAGTCACTTTCGAACCCAAAAAGTTCTGCGTTAAGTTCTTGTTCCCAAGCTGCAAGAAGTTCCTCAGCATATTGAACATCATCTTCTGATGCTTGGCTAAGAAAATTTTCAAGCGCATCGGCAGAAAGACTACGAAGAAACTCTAGATTATGACGATCATTTGCATTCATGTTTTACTCCGTTTTGTTTACTGTACCAATATTATACGAAATATCGGATTATTTGTCAACAAATTATAGTTGATTCAAAACTTGTTGTAAATCTGTAACAGATTTAAACACTTGACTTCCCGACCTACTTGTACGCAACACAATGAAATTCCTGTTATAAATTTCTACTGTGGCATCTAATGTTCGTGCACGACCAAAAGTAATGGAAAGGTACTTGTTACCTTTTTTATTTACATGTGAACCTGTAAGAATTCCATATGGCGCATTAAAACCTTTGGTGGATGCCCACTGTTCAATATGACTCAAAATTTGTTGGCTGTTCATACTGTAATTCCTTACTTATCGAAACGATTATAGTTTCTAATAGGACTACGATTGTTGGTGTGTTTACGATCAAAAGTAACAGTGATGCCTTTTTCAGACAGTTTCTGCATAACCAAAAATGCATCACAGTCTTCTTCTAGATATACAGTTTGGCCTTTTTGATAGCTAAAAACTGTAATTTTATCTGCCACTTCTAGATCGTTTAATACTTTACGCTTAATTG
>B570J14230_10000015_pt1 | contig 56610 bp, 50 predicted proteins | sample LakMenepilimnion_3_FD_14230 | JGI IMG/M metagenome (IMG submission 14230) | reverse complement strand
TTTTAGATAAAACCCTAATTGATTTAGAAATCACTTCGGCTTCACCCAAAGAGTATATTCCAGAATGGAAGGCGTATTTAACGGCTTGTATTAAAAAGTAGTTTGCTCTATCATTATCCATAGTATCTAAAAGAATATCTAAGTGCTCTTCAGTGTGTAGGGGGATTGATTCAAATAGTTTTCCGAATATTTCAGGTTGTTGTTCCATATTTAATTATATAAGATATTTATAATTATACTATGAAAAATAATAAAATACATATTAACGAGGGAACAAGTGATGGTGGGGGAAGAGGTTCTTATGTTGGGCCAATGCAACCGGGAATTAGAATATTTAAAAAATCTGATATGCAACCGTTTAACATCCCTGTTTCTAAATATGATGACGCAATGTTGGAGTACGATAGTTATGATGGGTCTATGGATGAACCAAAAAAACAAATCAAAAAGATTGAGTCTAAATCTAAAAAAATTTCCAAGTATATGGAAAAACATCCGGAGTTAACATCAAGTGATGAGGACGGAAATAATATTAATCAAACCCCCGGTAAGAAGAAGGAGATAGTCCCTATTGTAACGGAATGGTTTGAGATAACCAAAGACACCATTTTAGAAGATATTACCCCAAACGGTCTAAAAACACCCTCTAATTACGATAGAGTAATTAACAAATTTAAAAGTAAGATACCACAAGAGTATCATCATAAACTTGATGTTATGTTTAATAAGGTAAAGGAGTTTATACAAGACCGAGGATTTAACATAAAAGTTATTAATGGATGTCAGACAGGATATAGAGGTGTTCGTACAAGAGATTCAATTATTTTATGTTCTCCGGATACAATACCTAATTTAGCGGGGTTCGTTTATGTTTTATTTCACGAATTAAAACACGAACAACAAATGATAGATTTTGGTTTAGCAGATTCCTATATGGGGGATATTGAGGACTTTGAAGAGTTCTACCAAATTTATTGGGATATGGAAATGGATGCTGATAATTATGGTAAAGATTGGGTTAATAAAATTGGGAAAGGTTTAGGACTACCTAATGAGTATTATCAATTAGACCAAATGATTACAAACTACCCTATGATGTCTTCTATGGTTAAACAGATGATGACACAATTACATAACCAAGTTCAAATATTAAAAAAACAAGGTATGACTTATACCGACATAAGTGATTTAGATGTTGTTAAAAAACATTTAGATAAATTAGAAGATATGTTTTAAAATAAAAAATCCCAAAACGAATCGTTAAGGGATTTAATTAAAAAGGTTTTATCTGAAAAACACTAATCTAATTTAGACAGTATTGTTGATAAAGAATGTTTTATTTGAGAACTCATTTCAGTTTCAAATTCTTGTCTAATCTTCTCGGTTTTATTATCGTACATAGTTGTAACTCTTTCCCAATTTCTATTACTAATAACAACATCATAATGATATACATGGTTAGTGATACTAATTTGTCTATCTTGTAAAACAATAAATAATTCTAATTCGCTATTCTTAATGTACCTCTTCATTGAAAGGGGGGCGATTAAAAATTTAGAATTTGGGTGATTAATTAATTTTCTACATACAGATGTACAGATTCTCTCGTTATCCTCAAGTATTGGTCTATCACCACTTGTTAAATTTCTGAAGAATTTAACAATCTTATAATTAATTTTTTTTCTTAATCTCCTTAAAATTCTCATCATTTTTATTTTTATATTATTCGACAAAGATAAGAATAAAAATGATATAAAAAAGAAAAATTAAACTTTTAATTAAAAATTGTTTCCTTGTTGTGGAGCTGAGGTATAAACACCTAAAGATGTTGTTCCTAATTTGGTTGCGATAGTTCCTAATACAACGGAATCATCAGTACCCCAATTTGAAAGTTCATCACTCGTTAGAGTAACATTTGACGATAATAATTCTTGAAAGTTAGAAACTAAACCGTCGGCGATAGTTCCATTTCCGAAAGTTACTTGGAAGTTAACTCTTGAAGCTCCTAATGTGTATGGTCTTGCCACAGCAAACATTAAGTCTGCGGATTCAGTAATTGCTGAGAAAGGGGTTACTTGTGTTGTTTTTTCAGCTGCCGGTGTAATTTGTGCGTATAACATAATTTTTATTTATTTTTAATTGTTTAATCCGTTTATTCCTCCTAACGCAATTGCGTTTAATTGAACTACCGCTTTACCTAATCCATTTGTATAAGTCGGATGAGGGGGTATTATAGATATAGTGTTACCACTACAATCTAATACACATACATTATATTCAGTTCCTGCTGATAGTGGAGCATTACACTCGGTACAATCGTCGAACGGACCATATACGAATGTTGTATTAGTTTCTCCGGTTGTAGACGCGCTAAAATCCAATGAAATACAATTTAAATTAGTATCTTGATATGTTTTTCCGGTTAAAAGACCCTCAACCGAAATAAGTTCAATTGGTGAATCATCAATACAAGATGTCCCTGAGTAATATATATTTGCCATAATTTTTTATTTATAAATATCCATTTATTCTGAATATTTTACATTAACAATCTGAAATTTGATTTGTTTTTTGTAAGTGTTTATTTCCCCACTACTTTCGACTTTTATATCTATGTAATATTCATTTGGTATTTTATCTCTTGTGTCGAACATAAAATAATATTCATTTGGTGTTCGATTAATTTTTGTCCAATCTTGTACTTGAACTTCTGTTTGACCTTCTCTAACATAAATTCTATAATACGCACTAACATTTTGCAATAATTTTTGTGTAGAATATGCTTGTTTAATAACCACACCAACTTTTCTCATGTCGGTATTATATATTTTTTCATCTTGTTTTAAACCATAAAAGTCAAAACCATATAATTTAGGTTCAGATGAAACAACCCCCATTTGAATTGAATTTTTTAATGGGTATATAACAAAATCGTTAGTCATTTGAGGTAATCCAAATCCGTTTAAATTTAAATTATACCATCTATCAGAAAATGTGCAAGGTGTTTTATAACCTAAAAGAGGAGGGATAATAACTTCATACACACCTTTAGTTTTTTGACAAGTACTAAGACCAATTAGACCAGATATTTCAGTACCTGTCGAATCTAAAATATCCACCATTGGATTATTATCTAAATTAATCGGATTACCATTATCAAAAAGATATAGGTATAATTTATTTACTTTTCCCAAACTAAATAAATTTCTATCATCTTGAATTAAATCATCGTAAGATGTTTCTAAAAATGGTTCGTAAAATGTTTGTGTATGACGAGTAAAAAATTGAACTTCGTAGTTATCGGTAATACCTGTTATGTTCTCAACTTGTGGTTTGTAAGCAATTCCCCATCCTGAAACATTAGTTAATTGACCGGTTAATATAGCATTAATTTCGTCCGACATATTAAAACTAACATTTTCATTACCAAATTCAAAATGTTGGGTATCAACAATGGTTAACCCACTATAAGGAACATTACCAATGTTTTGATTATTATATATACCTTCTTCTTCCCAAGTACCAATAGTGGTTGTTTGAAACCAATTTGATGCTCTATCAGAAAAGTTTTTATCTGATGGACTATAATCGTAAATTAAATCGGCAAAATCATACCCAACACCTTCATCCCAAACTTGGGGTTGGTCAGGGTCATTATCAATATATGGTATTCTAAATAAAATTAAATCAAATGAAGTGGCTCTCATTCTACCTTGAGATGTGGTAGTATTTAATAGTTCTTCATTAAATGATGAGGTATTCACCATTCTTAAAGTATGTGTTGGAAGTTCACCACAATTTAAACTTATTGTACCATCAGAAACTTTTTGAGTTAATAAGGTTAAATCTAAATCAAAGATAAATCTACTATACCCGTTTGGGTATTGAGAACTAATAACTGAACCATAAAAAAGCTCGGTAACCGGATTTCTTCCAGTATTTACAAAGCTATTTGAAGTAAGGGTATTGTTCTTGCTAAAATATGAGTTATTAATTGACATTTAAGTGTTTTACTTATAAATATCAATTAATTCGAATATTTTGATTTAGTATGTCATTTTCCGCATTGGCTAAAATACTTTCTACCTCAAAACTAGTTTGTCCATTACCAGATGCCACCGGAACCGGAGCCATTGTCGCCGTTGGGTGTACGTGACCCGTAACAAAAGCAAACATTTTTCGGAGTAATATCATCAATTGGTCTCCTCTAACAACAGGGTAAGTTTTATTAAGAATACTTCCCTCACCTCTAACAAATCTATCTTGGGGAATACCATAAAGAGTGTCAGATAAATCAATTAAACCTTTTGGTCCTGTTGAATCGTGAGACAATAAATAAACTCTTTGACTACCCAATATTCCATAAGTTATATCAGAATTATTGAAATCATTTAATATTGAAATCTCTTCTTTTTTATCAAATTGTGGACCAATAAATGGTGCTCCTTTTGAATTTGTTGTGGATATTAGGAAAAAACCGGTTTTTGTTTGAGTTGAATTACATTTAATTTTAGAGTAAAATTTAATGTAATTTGTGATAGCGGTTATATTTGTAGTGTTTGGGTTAGTGTTATTACCTATTTCATAGGATAATTTTGATGGAGTAACAATTAAAGGTAAATTAGCCCCCTTTACAAAATTTTGGGGGTTTTTAACCGCATATCCCGGAATATCAATATGACCATCAAAAACGGAAGAAATAAATTTATTAATTTTATTGATACAAGTATCAAAGTCATCACCAACAAAAGAATAACTCTCAACGGCATTTGTATAGTTAGTACCAACACTTAAAGATGTAATACTTTCCGGTTTAAAATTTTTAGTATTAACAGAAATACTTGGTATTACATTATGTAAACTAACGGTTCCAGTAAAATTAGAATTACTTTCTAATGTTGATGACACATCCCATATTATCATTTTTTTAACCATATCAACAACTTCCTCAAACCTAGTGTCCATTGTTGGTGTACCAGGAATTTCTTGTGTTGAGAAATTAGATAATTGTAAAAACCCTCTTTTTGTGTTAACTTCAGGTAATGCTCCGGTAAGAGGTTTTGATTTACCAGCGCGAATTAACACCTCATTTTGTTTTACAACGACATCAGCTGAACCTCTACCCAATAAAGCGTTATCTCCTGGTTCAGGATAAATACCCTTATTTAAAGTTGGGTTTCTATATTCACCATTTTGATTTTTAATTGATATCCCCTCTTTTATTTTATCACCTGACGCTAAAAATTTTTGAGCACCATTAAATTGCTCAAATGATGTTTTTGTTGGCGAAGAAAATGGTCCTTGAATGTAAAATTGATTTTGATTTGGGAATTGTTTGTTCATATAAATGATATGAACATATTCATCAATTTTAGGTGTTTGACTAATGTAGAAAGGTAATAATGGTATAAAAACAATTGGGTCTTTACTTGTCCATTTATCAGTCTCTTCAGACCAATTTGGGACAGCTCCTATTATGGCCGAATAATCTTTACTTTCAGGTAAAACACGTAAACGACCAAGCATAGTGGGGTCTTGGTTATCATATACTCTACCGGCAAATAATATTTGATACTTATTTTGACTATCTATTTGCATTATTTAGTATTTGTTCTTTTTTGATATTCTTTTAAAATTGTGTTATAGGTAACCTCAACCTTATCTAAATGTTCTGTTAATTTGATAATAGTTTCTTTTGTTAATTTAAAATCTTCTTGGATAAAATCCATAACAAAAATTAAATCTTTGTTTGATGAAGATTTATAATTTTTTATAATATCTAACGCCTTTTCTGATTCTTCTATTTTTGTCATAATTATATTTTTTTTCCGGAGGCTTTAGATGGGATAGTTAAACCTGCTGGTGTCATTGTTAATGGTCCTATAGCTATCTCTAATTTACCATTTGAATCTTCTTCATTTGCCATAGCTTTCATTTGTCCAAATTTTGATAATATGTCTAAATTTGGACTCCCATCTGGTAATGCACCTGTTGGGACCCCAATTTTTTGGAATTCCTCAATAGAACCAATAAAAGCTCTTGATGCTGAATACCCGTCCAATAATTGTGAGGCGAATAATAATGGTAATGGTATTCCACCACCAAGACCAGGTATTGATGATGTTATTAACGATAACATTGATAATATTTCATCAACAACGCTTTTACATCGTCTCCAATCACTAATAAAACTTGACACAATTAATAATAATTGTACTAATTTTAAAATCATCGTTAATCTTTTATTAATTTTTTCTTTTATTAAATCAGTAACTACTTTCTGAATTAATACCATAATGTCTCTTTTAATCAATTCAAATAATTCTTCAATAAAAATCGCACCAACTTTTGAGATAACATTAATTGCAAATTTTTTAAATTCTTTAATAAAAGTCATAAAAGAATTAATTAAATCAACCGCTGATTGACCTAAAGATTTTAACATAATGTAAATTGGCAATAATATTTTTGGAGATAATAATGATGACGCAATTCCTTGACACATTAATTTTATAAAATTAAAATCAACCGCCGCTTGCACATCTATTTGAGGTGATAAACCCCAAACAGGGTCATTAATTAACGAATTGGTTAAATTATCCATCGCATCAACCAAATCATTATCGGATACAAAATTTAAATTATTTAAATCTTCAAAAATTGCATTTGCATTCACAGGAACTTTAATGTTATCACATCCTTCAAATTCTATAACCCCATTTTTTATATTTGTGATTGTCTGTTCTATTTTTCTTAAATCAATTTCATTAAATTCAAAAAATGATTCATCAACACCATCTAAATCGGCTAATTTGGCAATTCCACTAACATCAATTTCTTTTCTATTATCAAAACATAACCCTAATATTCTTTGAACAATTGCTCCAAATTTAGTTTGGTCACCAATTTGACCAATACCAGCGTTGGCTTTTATTGAAACCGCCCCTGATAAGGCTTCCATAATATTTGCCATTATATTTGTGGTATCAACAACTCTAATTGTTTTGAAATAATCTACCATAAATTCACCGACTTTATTTGGTGTTCCGCCCCCAATCCCAATACGGTCTTTTAAAGTTACTTTGTACCAAGGTCCAGTAAGACCTAAATTGTTTTGTTCAACATATTGAATATCAAATAAATCTTTACCCGATTGTCCTTTATATAATTGACCATTAGTAGTTGAATATGGATTACCATTTTGAATTAATTCGTATAATTCTTTATTCATTGCAAATGGATAATTTTGTACAGATATTGGTTGTTTTTCGTACAATGGTTTTCCATCATCTTCAGTTGGTGATAATTTTAAAAGATTGATTAAATCAATGGACTTAACTTTAATATAGATAGTTTGAGCACTAAAAGATTGCTGTTGGTCACATCCAACAGCATTTAAAGCCTCTTCAGATAAAATTTTAGCGATTTTAGGTTCAATATTTTTAAGGGCTGTTAAAAATAATCTTTTAACATATTTAGTTGAATTCCCTCCCTTACCACCAGTGATTTTGTTAATATCTAATAGTTGTTCAAGTTGAGTTTTAATCTCTTTTTGATATCTTTTAGATTGATTTTTTAAATTTTGGATTTGACCGGTAACGTCTGATTTTGCTTTCTCAAATGATTCACCCGCTTTTTTAGTAGTATCATCATACTGACCTTTTAAATCGGTATATGATTTTGTTGCATTTATTTTATTTTGAACAGAATTATAGTCAAAGTTTAAATCTAATCCCATTTTAAATTATTTTTTCATTTTATAAGAATCAGAACTTTTGGATATGTCTTTTTCAATTAAGGTTTTTAATAAATCGTCGTCATCACCTAAATCAGTAATAGAAAAACTTTCGTTATTATTATTGTTATTAGATTTTTCCCACATACCGGATTGGAGTTTAGAAAGAGTTAATTTTTTCTCAACACAATCATTAATTATTTTTTGTTGTTTCTCAATCACAGGCCCTATGATAGTCATATCTTCCGGTTCCTTCATCATTGTTAACATTTTATTTTGAATTCTAATTGCGGTATTTCTCTGTTCAACTAATTCATTATAGATTTCTTGCATCAATGATAACATTGATTCTTTTGATAAATTAATTTCGTTTTTTTTCGGTCTTCCCATAATGATAAATATTTAGGTGTGTAATTTATTTAACCATATTTTGAATTAACACCAAATACATATTTTTAAATTTTTTCATAGACCCTCTAATTTCTTTTGTTGTTAAGTTTGTCATCTCTCTCAACGATAATAAAATAATGTTTTTGTTAAATTTATTATTATCATTTCCTACAAAAATTTTATCGTAATTCTCAAATATTTCGTATAATGCATGACCTAGTTTAACTTCATTTTCTGACAGGTTACCATCTTTAATAAATTTTTCTAAATCTAACAAAAAATGTCTGATAATTCTTTCGGGGTCTAATCCATCGTTTTCTATGCTATATGAAAACATTTCATTATTTTCAATACTTGTTGAAATATCCTCGTATGATATTTTTCTATTTGTTTCTTTTTGGTCTTTAATGATTTGACCCATTAAATAATTTTTACATATGGTACCAAAATAAGAATACGCCTTCTTTTCTCTGGAAGGTTTAAATTTTTCAATCTTGGTCATTAAAAATGAATGAGTATCTACATGAATTTCTGTGAAATCCATATCTTTTCTATATAATTTATATCTACGAATAATCGAGGATATCATCTTATCTAAAGGTTGTTTTAAAAACTCATTATAAATTTTATTTCTTTCTTCATAATTATCGGTTGCTAGAAATCTAACAACCGCTAATTCTTCCCGAACATCAAAGTAATTTAATTGAGTTGGTTTTCTACCTTTCTTTTTTAACTCAACAACGGTATCTCCTGTTAAATTAACTATTTCACTCATTAAACTTCTTGAGGTTCGTATTTTATGTTTCTATCATTAATAAAGAAATATTCTTTTTTTGCTGAATCAATCCAAAACTTAATCTCATCATCGGTTAACACATTTTCACCATTTTTATAATTCCAAAAAATAGACCCTTGTCTTAAATTTGTATGTTTATAACCTATTTTTGGGATTGATATAATTTTTACCGAGTTATGTGTCATTCTTAAAAAGAATTCATAACCAAAGGTTAATTTAAATGATGACTTAATTAATCCAAAATCAATAAATGATGATTTTTTAATCACCATACCTGATGTTTGGAAATTTTGATAGTCAAGTAATGTTTCATTAGTTAATACACCCATTTCTTCAGTAAAATTGGCCGCAAAAGTTGCTTCATTTGTGAATCCGGCAAATTTACCTGATTCGTCAGTATCTACAACGATTGGTAAAAACGCATTTACATCGGGATACACCTCACTGTAAAGGTTAACATTTTTAAACCAAATACTGGAATACTCATCATCAAATTCAAACAATGAGACCCATTCTGAATTTGAATTTCTAACACCATAGTTTATTTGGTCGGCGTAGTTAGGGTCTTTAGTCCATTCATATTTTTTAACCGTTAAACTTCCAAAGTCAAACTCATTTAAATAATCGGTCAAATAACTTTCGTTAGTATGAACAATTATTAGTTCATTTATTTCTACTTTTTGATTTTGTAATGATAGTATACATTTTTCAAAATACTCTGCAAATCCTAATGTTTTACCTGATTTTATTGGTAATATTACGGATACATCAAATGTTTTAGTTTCTTCCATATTATTCTATTGTTTCTAGTTTAGATAATTGTTCTTCAAATGATTCTAATCTAACAGACAAGTATCTTTCAAAAAGGTTTATAACTTCAGAGTTGAAAGTTTCTTTGGTAGATAGAGTTCCAACGGTTTTTAACATTTCACCTTCTAAATTTTCGTTAATACTATCTTCTAACCAATTTTGTAAAAAGTCAGAAATATAATCAACAATTTGTATTTTATTATTAATCCAAACACCATTATCTTCATTCATCCATTCAGGTACTAAATTAGGTGCTAACCCTAAAACCGGAACATTACATTTCATAGATTCTAAAGGGAAAGTACCGTATGAACTTGTTTCATCAATCCACACAGAAAGGAAACATTCTTTTAATGCTTTAGCAAATTCAGTTTCTGATAACCCTCTCATATCTCTAAATGTTACCCATCTATATTGGGGGAATTTAATATAAAAAGATTTTATTATGTTAGTGGAATCTCTTTGGTCTCTCGCATGTATTGCAATTATTGGTTTTGATGGTAATGTGTTTGGAGTAAATTCATCGGAGATAAAAGGTTTTAATATATCAAATGATACATTTCTCATAATATTTTCTAAATATTCTTTTTGAATCTCTGATGTTGTTATACATTTAAAAAACCCTAATTGTGACCAAGTTTGACCTGGTTGTAAAGTTTCTAATATGTGGTCATATGCTTGACATAATACTATTTTACCACAAGGTAACTTGGAGATTTGACTCATTACAAATCCGTAAAGTTCTGGTAAAATAATAAAGTCTTCAGGAGAAACTTCTAAATTTTCACCTTCAATTGGTTTATGAGGTAATAAATCCATGTACTCTTGACCTAACCAACTTTGAACTCCTGTGTAGTCAGATTTTTCGTGTAACATAATTACATTATAACCTTCGTTTAATAATGATATACCTAAATTATAGATATAAGATAAGGAAGCTTTTGCATTACCTTTAGTGTCTTGAACCAAAAGATAAATTCTTGATTTCTTATCTTTCATGTTCTCTATAGATTTCTCTATTTTTGAAATTTGTTCTTGTGTCATTGTGTTATAATTTATTTAGTAAATTTTTATATAATAAAGTGTTAAAGGCTAATTTAAACGGAATTGATAATTGACTAATACCTTTAATACCTAATTTATCATCAATTTCTTCCTGCTCGTCCATTATAATTTCTAACATTAATTTAATTGTTTCGTATTTTATAATACTAATTGCCGTGCCCTCTGTTTCTCCGGATGACGATACTTTCTCTTCTATTTGAACATAAGCATCAATTTTATCTAAATCCAAATAATAATTTTCACCTAATACTTTTAACATTCTATAATTTTTTTTAATTTATCGTCCAATTCTTTAATTGATGTTATTGAATGGATTGTGTTAATCTCTTTATTGTACTCCGTCTCAAATTTTATTAATATTTTATCTGAAGGATGTTCTAATAATAAGGTAGGATTTGATGTAAGTAAAACATCAATTTCGTTCCACATAGAATTTATTGTGGAATTACTATAAAATTTCACTTTTTCTAATAAACAACCAAATTTTGATAAGAAAAATAATGATGCTGGTTTAGACCTACCAATTTCGTCAGACACAATTAATAATTCGTGGTTGTCTCTCAAATTTACATACACTTCATTTAAATCGGTGAAAGTTGAATATTCCGAAGATTGTGAATGACCAAATATTTCCATTGGAAATTCTTCATATAAAAATGAAAATAATTCATCATCATTTTGAAATTTAAAATGGTTTCTAAGGTTTAAACTATCAACCGGTAATGATATCTCATATTTAAAAGATTCTTCATCCTCTAAACCCTCCGTCTTATCTATCATATATTTTTGATATGTCTGTACTATTTTATCTATCGTATTTCTTAATACTCCATTAATCTCAATTGCTATTCTCATTTATTTGTTTTATATTAAAATAATTATATATTTTTTTTTGTAAATATTTGACTTTTAAGAAAAATTAGGGTATTTATATAATATATGGAAGAAAATAAAAGAAAAGTTTGGTCGGAAGACGAAATTAATTATTTAGTGAAAAATTATTCAAATATGTTTAATTCTGAATTGTGTAAAATTCTGGATAGAACTAAACTATCTATTTATGTTAAAGCAAATAAATTAGGGTTACATAAATCAAACTCTCATAAATCAAAATGTATCTCTAAAAGAAATAAAATGGTTGGTAGGGATTTGAATTACGAAACATTATCATTAATTGCAAAAAAATATAAAACAAAATCGGAATTTCAAAAGAATGACCCGTCAGCATACTCTTCTTCAAGACGAAATGGTGTTTTAAATGATATCTGTTCCCATATGATTTCAAAGTCGTTTAGTATTCCACAATTAATTCTTAAAGATATTATTTCTAAATTATATAACACTGATAATATAGTCTATAATGATAGAAGAACATTAAAACCATATGAAATTGATGTATATTTACCAGACTATAATCTTGGGTTTGAATATAACGGTAAGGGATGGCATATTGATAACGAACGGGATAAGTTAAAAAATAATTTATCATTATTAAAAAACATCACATTAATAACTCTTAACGAAAATAATAGAGATTATGAAACAGATATAAAAAATCAATTAATATTAAAACTTGAAGATTTAAAAATTAACATATCGGTTAATGAAATTAATAATGTTATTATTGGTAACCCTTATTCTGAAGTATATGATATTGACGATTTAATTAAGATTACTAACACATATAATTCATTTGCTGAGTTTTATAAAAATGAGCGTCCAATTTATGTTAAAATATCAAAATTAGGTTTAATTGATGAATTAACTAAACATATGTGTTGTAGAAGAAAAAAACGAGAATTGGGTGAAGTTATTGAAAAAATAAATAAGTACCAATACCTTAATGAATTAATCACTAATGATTTTGGTACTTATTCTTATGTTAAAAAAAATAAACTAAACCATCTATTGGTTAATTTACAAAGAATTAAAAATTAATCCTCATATCTTTGTAAGATTATTTTAATAATAGGGTTTCTAACGACATCATCATTATTAAATTCAAATATCCCAATATTTTTAACATCGGATAATCTTTTGATTGCGTCGTATAAACCCGATAACTCCTTTTTTTTAAATTTGTCTGATTGTTCAATATCTCCACTTATGAAAAATTTAGCGTTAAACCCAATCCTTGTTAACAACATTTTCATTTCAGACGGTGTAGAATTTTGACTTTCTTCTAAAATTAAAATCATATTGTCGGCGTTAAACCCTCTAAGAAATGATAAAGACATTATTTCCAAAACACCCGACTGTTCCAATTTCTCTGTAGTTTCTTTACCGATTATTTTATGTAATAACGATAGTGATGAATAAACATATGGTCCCATTTTTTCTCGTAAATCACCGGGAAGACTCCCTAACGTAGATGAACTACTTTCAACCGCAGGACGAACAATCATAATCTTTTCATATGGTGTTTCGGGGTCGGATAATAAATCAATAGCGGCTTTCATTGAGATGTAACTTTTGCCTGTTCCGGCGGGACCGGAACAAACAGTAATCTCACTTTCAATTAAGGTGTCGTAATACTTTTTTTGATTTAAAGTTAAAAACTTTTCTTTAGTTTTTCTCTTAATTATTTGCCCAATTAACTCTTTTTTACTTACCGGTTTACCTGTTGGTTCAGGGATAGGGGTGGTGGTTGGTTTTTTTTTTCGTTGTTCAGCCATCATATGATTGTTTTTTATTTTATAAGAATACTTCTTTTAATTTAAATGTCTATGTTTTAATCATTAAAATATGTTTGTGTAGTCTTTCTATATTATTAGAAACAAATGGGAATAAAGTGTTCTTAAAATCAAGTTGTAATTTTTTTAAATTTTCAGGGTCATCATTTCGAGTTTGACTTTCAAAATGATACGCCACTAAGCTAGTGTCGCAAATATTCCGATAACATAATAAAGTGGATTTTAAATTTAATTCAACATCCTCGAAACAAGAAATGTAATTTTCGTTAAAATAACCTAATTTTTCAAAAATAATTTTTTTAATCATCAGTAGTCCACCCGTTGAACCGATAACATCATTAACTTTATATGTTTTAGAATAGTATTTATTTAAGTCTATATGACCTACTCCAAAATTACCAACAGAATCAAAATTGGCGACAATACCATTATGTTGTATTGTGTTATTTCCGTAATGTAATCTACATCCAACAGTCCCAATTTTTGGATTTTCTTTAAAATGTTTTAACATCCCGTAAATAACGTTGTTAAGGATTTTAATATCGTTATTGCAAAATAATAAAAATTCGTATTCATCGGTTATATGATTTTTAACCACATCATTATTAATTTTTGCAAAATTATAATAATCATACTCAATTAAGGTTATCCTAATATTAGTTTGGTTATCTAATATAAATTCTTTAATTTCTTTTTTTTCAAAATCTGACGACCCAGTGTCGGCAATAAATACATCAAATAATTGGGGATTACAATTTTTTATAAAAGAGTTTACACAGGAAAATAATAAGTCTGTCTTACCTTTTGTTGGTATAATTACAGCGACTCTACCAATATTTTTTAATTGTTTTTCTTTTATAATTGGTATATGAACCTCCAAAGGTTTTAAATCCAAAGGTAATTTATTACCCCATTTTTTAATGAACATATCTTTTGATTGATAAAATTCTATATTAGGTTTACCAACGGATTCGTGAGTAATTTCAAAAGATGAGGTAACACCAATTTTAATACCATCTAAGTAATTTGGGACACAAAATAAATGGTCATAAAAATGAAATTTACCTATTGTCTCATCAAATTGATGTTTAACTTTTAACTTATTAAATGATATGAATAACCCGTCAATAGTCACGACAGGTATTAAATAAGGTAATTTTGATGAATAAGTACTTAACCACTTATTCTGTCCTTTAGGGTGGTGATAAACTTGCCCAACCATTGTTTCATTCATTTTTTCCCAGTAAACCCCTGATTCCGGAAAATAACAAGAACCTGCTTTACCTATAATACCATAATCAGGGTTTTCGTCAAAATCTTTTAATAATTTCTTACCCCAACCATTTTCAAGTTTAATATCGTTATGACAACATACAATAATATCATTCTCTGATTCAGAAATACCTCTATTGTATAATTCGGATAAACTATATTGATTGTGGTTAATATATTCTAATATTTGAATATCTTTTAAACCTGAACTTTGTAACAAATGTTGTCTAAATTTGTTATTGCATGTTTCGTCTTTATGTGTTGAGTATATTATTGTTACCATAGAAAAAATTGTATGCTGTTAAATCTGTAATTTCATTAAAATTATGTGAATCAAACTCTTTAATTGACCTACTAATAGTGTAATCTGCTCTCCCCCTACTACATTTAAGAATGAACTCTTCTTTCGTTTTACAAAAGTAATGATTGAGTTGTGCAATGTCTGTTAACCCTTTATAGTTAAAGGGTCCTCTAAATTTTACATGATTAGTGTCAACAATTTCTCTGTCTGGAGAGTGAACATTCATAAAATTAGGTTCTTTTAAATTAAGAATTGTTTTAATGTGTTCATTTGGTTTTGATTGACATTTTGTGAATCTTTTAACCATACTATATTCGTTGTTAATTTCAGATAAACCATTATCCCCGAACAGAACCCAATTAACACCAATACCATTATGGTCTTTATAGTCATAAATGAATTCTTTAATATTCTTATGTTTTTTTAAGACCAAAAACTCATCAACATCAAAAAATGCTGCCCAATCATAATCTTTTTTATAATTTTTAATAAATTCATTATAACAGGGTACTTGTCTTGTTGTCCCATCGTATTCTATTTTAATTACATTTGGTTCATCAATAGAACATCTCCAATTGTTTTGATAAATAAAAATGTCGTCAAACCCCAATTTTTTATTATAATCAACCCATTCTTGGATGTAATTATCTTCATTTTTTGCAATACAAACTAATGCTACTCTCATATTATTATTTTTTAACCCACCATTGTTGTTTCCCAACAATATTCACTTTATCTTGGAATACTTCATTTACCCCTATTATTACCCCGTCCCATCCACTAATGTAATCATCTCCGCAAATTATACCACCATCTTTAACTTTTGGTAACCATTTTTTAATATCTTCAAGGACATATTCATATTCATGAGACGCATCAATATAGACAATATCAAAAAAATTATCAGGGTAATTTTGCGATTCAGAAACTGAATCATTTTTTATTAAATGTATTTTATTAAGTATTGGTCGTAAATTATTTAATGTTATATTATAATAATCTACCGATTTATCATGTTCATTAGACCCCATGAAATGGTCTATCGCGTAATAAGTGTATTCAACATTATGGTTCATTAATTCTATATTCCATAATGAGGTTCCTCTTCCTTTATAAACACCAATTTCAGCAATATTTATACTTGTTTTGGTATCAATTTTAGTTAATATCGTTCTAAGTAATTCTCCTTGTTCCTCATCCGCGGCAAACCCATCAATCTCTATATAAAAATGTTTCATATTATTTTAATTTAAACCAAGAGCCATCTCCGAATGTTTTATCCGGAACTCCTAATGATTCGTTTATTGCCACTTTAACTCCGGCTATATGTGAATGAACCACAATAAATTCATCTGTATTATAATCATGACCAGAGATAACTTTTTTAGTCAATGGGTTCCAATGTTTAATATCGTTCATAACACACTCATATTTATGACAAGCGTCAATATAAACCATATCACATTCTATTGTAAAGTCTGTTGAATACCCTTTTAATTTTGTAATGTTATTTACAGACGATAATCTTAAATCAAATTGTTCTTCAACATCAATATAATCAGCGTGGCTAGCAGAATCAGAATCATCAAAACCTCCTTCCCACGAGTCAATACATATAATTTTTCCATTCGGAAATTCTTGTGAAAAAATTAAACTACTTTCTCCCATGTATGAACCAAGCTCAACAATTGTAGGAGAATCTCCTAAAGTTTCTCTTAATTCTTGACAAAACAATCTTAATTCGTGTTCTGATTCATAAGGTCTCATGACCACTTTTAAATTTGTTGAGTTATATTCCTGTACTTCCAAATCCATTCTCACCTCTATCTTTTTCGTTTATTTTGTTAACCTCAATTAAGTCAACCCACCCCCCATTTACAACAGGACATAGAACAGCTTGTCCTATTTTCATACCTTTAGGTATTGTAAACTCAAAAGGGTTAGTGTTAAAAATAATTCCTTTTATTTCTCCTGTGTATGAGGAATCTACTGTTCCGGGAGAATTTAATATCATAAGACCCTGATTAATGGCTAACCCACTTTTGGTTCTAACTTGAATTTCATAACCATCTTTAATGTCAAAGGATAATCCTGTTGGGACTAAAGCTCTTCCAAATGGGGGTATAATTATCTCATCAATAGAATGTAAATCAAATCCCGAATCACCTTCGTAATTGTATTTAGGTGTTACGGCATCGGGATGTAATTTATTAAATTGTAAAGGTAATTTAGTTCTATGATTTAACATTTTATCCTCTAAATCTTTAATATCAACACCCAATTCATTCATCATTTCGGTCATATCTAAATCTTCAAAATCACCCTCTAATCTTTGTCTTAATTCTTTAGCCTTTTCCTCTAAAAAATCTAAATTATTATATTCCATTATTCTAATTCTTTTAATTTTTTTATTACATCAATTAATACTAACACATCACGCTCACAATAAGCAGTGATTTCTGATAACATATTTTTATTCCAATACGCGTCGTGAACTTTATCTCCAGTAACATCACCTTCCTTTGGTGATGGAACATCCATACAAGAACACATTAAGTCCAATGAACCAATTGCGGTGTAAGCTCCGTATTGCCAAATTTCTTTGGTGTCAATGGCTTTAATCTCCCACGGTTTTGTATTGTAAGACGGTAGTATTGAGGATGGTTTTAATCCGTTAATTATCATTCTTTTTGCCAACATTGGGATGTCAAAATTTTTAAGATTATGTCCACATAGATAAAAATCTAATTTACCACAACGATTAAGTAATGTTTGGCAATCTTTTAGTAATTTTTTTTCATCATCTCCGGAGAATGATTGTTTTTTAATATCTCCATTATCCATAACGAAAGCAACACTAACACAAACAATTTTTGCAAACTCGGGAACTAATGCCGCTCGTTTTTCAAAGACATAGTCAAATGACCGACCAACATCTTCCGGAAATCTTTTTTGAAACCAATCAAAATATTTTTCAAATTGTTTTGCCACATTAGGATTGTTAACTTTACACTCGGTATAGTTTTTACATCCACCAACTGTTTCAATATCAAGAAACAATATTTTGGTTAAAGGTATGTTTATCATTTTTTATTTAATTAAAGATTTGTAAAATTCTGCTCTTGTAACGGTCACATTTTTTAAATCATATTTGTCTTTAACAGTTTCAAATAATCTCTCGCCTAATTCAGTAATCATTTCAGGGTTTTGAACCAATTTTTTAATTGATTTAGACCAATCACTATGATTTCTATTCTCGGGTATTAAAATTGCGTTACCATCTGTAAAATTACCATTTTTCAAACAATGTTTTAAATCAATGGTGTAAGGTCCGATTTCTGAAGCAATTAACGCTTTTTTATAAAACCCAGCCTCAATCACCTTTAATTGAGATTTCATCCTATTGAATATATGATTTTTAATTGGTGCCAAAGATATATCAAATTTTGAATAATTCATAGCGTAAGTTGTAACAGGTTTTGTCCAAACTCTAACATATGGTAAATCACTTGTTGATAAAAATTCTCTTTCTTTGAACTCTAATAAATGTTTTTTATAGTTCTCATCTATGGTTTTATACTTGTTAGTGAAAATATCTTCATATTTAGTCCAAACAGTTTCGTGAGGTAATATATCTCTTTTTCTTTCTTCACCTGTTTGTGGATTCATTTCCGTTACGGTACCTCTAATATCAAAACCACAAATAACATATTGTAATTTATCATTTATGTCTTGATTTTTTTGAACAAAATTCCCCAACAAATTTAAATCCTCAATGTGAGAACTACCTCCAAGCCATCCGACTCTAATTTTTTCTGATGGTGGTGTTGGTTGATTAAATTGACCCTCTTTTGGATTTATAGCGTTTGGTAAAACTAGTACATTTTTATTAAGCTTACGAATTTCGTTTGCAAATAAATCAGTTGTTGTTGTAACATAACTGGCTTCTTTTAAATTTGCAACTATTTTTTCGTGGATTTTATGTTTTACAATAATACTATGGATTGGGTGGTCTACTGTTGGTAACCAATAATCATCAATATCAACAATAACAATAATCCCTAATTCTTTTAACCCTTTAATTATTTGTGCCGACACATCGTAGTTATTACCAATAGTTCTATGTGCGTGAATTATCTGATATTTTTTCCAATAATTAATATCATCTATCTTTGGGTCGTAATCAATATCCACATGAAAATCATCGGGATATTGATTTTGTAGGAATACATGGGGGTCGACTGAGCGAAATTTACCGTTTTGTTAACCAACGCCCGAGCGGTCAGATGGCAGTACGAGTACGCTAATCTTTTCTTGACCGTTAGGGCGTTGAAGTGAGTTTTGTGACATAGGATTCTATTATGATTTCTATTAATTTATTGTTGAGTTTTAGGTCTCCCTCCCACACAACTTCTAAATTATAACCATAACTTTTAATTAATTCAAGTTTCTTTTTATCATAATCCCATAATTCCCAAGCAAATTTATTTTTTTTCTGATTAAAATAATTTGGTTCATATTTTTTTGGATTACAATGCCAATAATCTCCAAAATACTCTATAATTAAATTTAATGATGGGATATATACATCACACACTTTACTATCAACCCGATATGAATGAATTATTTTATAACCTAATTTTCTCAATTCTTTAACAATCTCTTTTTCTTTTTTTGAAACAATAGTTGATTTAATTTTACCACTTCGTTGAGTTTGTTTCATTTGCTCAGAAATTACACCCCTATCTAATATACCGTTATCCCAATTTGACCTCATAATATCTCTACTCATTTGACGATATTTTTCTTGTTTCATATGATTTTTATCCCCTGAATTTTGACCTTTTTTACTTTTGGATATTTTTTCTAAACTTTCTTTTTTGTGAGTTTTACCAAAAAAATGATTTCCCTCACCAATAAAAGATTCTGACATACATTTAACACAATTACTATTTTTATTTATGGAATTAAAATAATTCCGACAAGCAATTGTTCTATCTTTTGATGTAGTTTTTATGTCTTGACCACATTTTGGACATTTACGAATAATATAGTATTTTTCCCCATCTTTTTTAATATTTAAAGAAGAACATCTATCTCTTTTTCTAACTAAATTATGTTTGTGTAGTACTTTAAGAATTGTTGGTTTTGATAATCCAACAATTTTAACAATTTCTAAACTACTTTTCCCCTTTTTATATTCGGAGATAATTTTTTTTTCAGTTTTAATATCCATAACTTTATCTTTATTATATAAATATACCGGTTTAATCAAAAGGAAAGTTTTTTAAATAAAAAAACCCCCAACTTGGTAGATGAGGGTTAATCTTGAGAGTAAATAAAGTTAAGATAATTTTTTAATCTTGGTTACCTTACCTTCAAAAACATGTTTTCCAACTTTAAAAGAGAAGAGTTCGTTTGATTTTTGTGTTGATTCGGCAATCACACCATTTTCTAATAAAACTTCCTCAACAACTTCTTTTAACATTTCCTTTAATTGTTTGTTATTAAAATTTGGTTGAGATGATTGTTCTTTAACAACTTGGGTTGGTTGTTGATTACCTTTTAAATTCATTAATTTTGACGCTTTTTCAACTAATTCATCAGATAAAACTGAACCACCACCCATAGAACTTGGTTGGTTAATTGGGTGTTCTATCATTAATCGTTTTATTTCGTCAGGTAATTTAGATGACATAACTCTATCACTTGTAAGAGGTTGTGGCATCGTTGGTGTTTTAGGTATTGACGATAAATAAGGTTCATTTGTTGTTGAATTTTCTTGTAAAAACTCTTGAGGTAATGAATACTTTGCTTGTGGAGCATCGTATGATTCTACTTCAGGTGAATTATATGAATTCATAGAAGGTAATCCCCCTCTTGGTGTTTGGTTATGAATGTCTATCATTTTTTTAGACACCATTAATTTTTCCATTAAACTATTTTCGTTTGTCATAATGTTTTAATATTGTGTTGGTTCTGTTTGAGTTGGTTGCTCATTAAAAACCGCATTTATGATAACTCTTGTCATACTTTTATCTCCGGCTGTATTATAGCCGGGTTTTGGTGTGTCAAACTTTTCTCCGGATGGTTTAAAAGAGAGAATTTTATCTGCTCTAAAAAGTCTCCATCCTGGTAGAGGTTGTTCTCCTTTATAACCGGTGTGAGACGCTCCTTGAGTATCCCAAGCTCGTAGAACAGGGTTATCGGCTTTACTGTATCCAAAACATACAGGTTCTATCTCCCTTAATCCACGACCACCAGGTTCATCACCATCGTAGTAAATTATTATCTTGTCTTTATTTTTTATAGCATTGACTATTGAGTCAACTGACGCTACTTCTAAAATAAGGGACTTAAATGTATTGTAAAGTTTCATTAAGCGCTTGGTGTGGTGTAAGGTGCGTTTGGTTTAAAGGTATTCACAACTATTTCAGATTTTCTTTCTAAAATGTCTTGGATTGCTCCGGCACCTTGATTATAAACATCTAAATCACCACCAGTCCCTTTACCTTTAGTATCTCCATCCGCCAATGCGTCAGGATTAACCGAAGAATATTGGTTAGTTGTTTTATAATCGTTTTTTGGGAATAATATTGCTCTTTGTGCTGTCGCGATAGACGACAACTTATTTTCTGGTTGAGCCAAGTCTATTGGGTCTAAATTTGCCATAACTTAAATTATTTTTTTTATTAAATCGTTTATTCTTTGTAAATTCTCAACAATTGCTGAATCATATCTATTCACGGCTGACTTATGTGATTGAGTTGGTCTATTCATCTTTGTCATATCATTTTTTTCGTGAGGTTGGATGAATTGATTTGGTAATACTTCAGACTTATTCTGTTTAGTATTCTCAACATTATCTCTCATAGAATTTAATGTGTCATTGACCCAATTTTTCACATAATGTCCACCATTTAAAATATGTGTGGTATCATTTTCGTGACCATCAAAATTATCAAACCAATTTTTCATTCGTTTTAATTGTTGGTATGTAATTTCTTTCTTATCTCTTAAATCTTTATTTCTTTTAAACCCTTCGGTTGTTTCATCCACTTCACCAACAGCTTGATTGCATTGATGTAAATATTCAATGACATCTTGGGGGATAGCAAAAGATTTTCCGTATAAATCCTTATTCATTTGATTTTAGTGATTTAATTAACATATTAATACTAATACCTTCTTTTTCAGCAATTTTTTTAATAGATTGAAGATTTTTCATTAATATTTTACTGATACCATTATTTTTGATAACACCAGAATCGTCTTTTGATTTTTTGGTTAAAATATCCTCAACCATTTTGGTCATTTGTTGTTTCTGTTGTTCTTCTATTGTATCTTTTTCAGATAATCTTTGTTTTAACTTACCGTCGTGTTTTTTTTGTTTTGGAAGTTTTCCAAATTCTTGAGCTCTTTCTTCCGGATTCTCAACACCCATTTTAGCGAGAGTTTTAACCGTATTATCGTAATCCATATTTTCAGTTTCAGCATATCCAAATGCTTCTGAATAATCAACTTCATTTATCATCTCATCACCCTTTTCTTCACTCTCACCATAATAAACTCTATAACCTCTAGTAACAGGGTCGTTAGTTGTTCTTGCCATAGGAACGGTCTGGTCCATCGTTTTTCGTGGAGATAAGGCGGTATTAATATATGGTATTCTAGATGTTAACATTGTTCCATCCTCATCAACAAATTCTTCTATTTCTGTTTTGGATTTAACATTTTTTAAAGTTTTAGTTAAATCGTCTTTTGACACCTTTTTCTTTGACTTTAAAACTTTAGACATAACATCTTTAATTTTTTTTGTATCTTTTTTATCAAAGTCAATCTTGTCATCTTTTTTTCTTGATTCGGTTAAAGTATCCGCAACAGAATAATATAGGGATATTTTATCTCCTCTATCTTTTAAAAAGAAGTAATAATTATTACTGAAGTACTCCGTGTTAAAATTTATCATATAACTTTTTCATATAAATACTTCGTTTTAGAGTATTTATCATTAAAAAAGATGGCGAGTCAAAATATAAATCAATATTATAAGTCAAATTGGTCTCTAAAGTTGAGTTTAGACTCACAAGATATGTCGTTAACCAACGATGAACGAGACTATAATGAGGAAGTAATTTTCTCACCATATTTGATTGCTCAAACATATGGCAATAGATTACCATTCTATTTTGACATAAATAATCCTCTCACAGCTCAAGACCAAACATTAACTTATAAAAATTATAATGTTAACAATATTTTTGTTTCTCAAAATTATTATAACCCAAATAACGAAGATTTTTCTTGTTTTTCATCATCAACATCTTGTGATATTGGATTAACAGGGATTGATAATGGTTTGGTTGATAAAATGAGTGGAGAAACCATTAATTTTACAAAAGGAATATATTCAGATTTTATTAAATTTGATAGATTATCGTTTGATAGAAGATTAAAATTGTTCCAAGTTACTGGTAACACCCAATCACCTAATGTTAGATTTTCAGGGTTTGATAAAACCATACTATATGAGGTTGTAAGTAAAGAAGGATTATCGGAAGGTAAATACCACGAATTATATGGTGGATTTTATCAAGGGTTTTATAAATTATTTGGATATGATTATGAAATTTTCCCTGAACGAGTAAATAAAGGGTGGAGCGTTGAGATGGTTTTAAAACCTCGTTTAATTGATGAATACACACCAAGTTCAGGTGAAACAACTCTTAACGAGATATATCCCCAAAATAAGAACACATTCTTTTATTTAGGTACAAGGGCGGAAAATAAATTTTATCATCACGCAAATGGTACTCCAAATTGTTTTACAGGATATACGAGAATAACATCTGAATTAACCGGTGTTACAACTTGCGCTTGTTGTGATAATACAATAACTAATAGTCGTTGTATATATGTTTATCCACCTAGGTCCGTTAATAATCAACACGATACTCGTGTTAGTTATGGTTGTGATTTATGTGGGGGGAATCCCGAAACTAAAACTAGTTGTGGTTGTGGTTGTAATGAAAGTTCTTGCGCAACTTGTGGGTGGGAATGTCAAAACCACATCTGTGAAACAATTATTAATGTAACACCTACACCAACACCTACTAAAACACCCACTCAAACACCGACACCAACACCAACCCCAACACAATTACCATCATCATTAAAATTAACATTTGATGATATAGCTAATGCTAATGCTCTTGTAGGAGATTCATCAGATGTTAATGATTGGAATACATTCTTTGATTTACCTGCTTATGGTAATCCATTTACATCAGTTATAGTTATTGGAAACGAAGTACAATTATTTGGTGGTAGTAATATAACTATAAAAGATAGGTTATTTAGTGATAATATAAATTTAATAAGCATTATTGATAATGCCAATAGTATAATATCATTAGAAGGATTTACTTTTGTATTTGCATTAAATTTAACAACGGTAAATTTACCATCATTAGTTACTGCGGGTGACTATTGTTTTGATATTACACCAAAAGTCACATTATTTAATTTACCTCTTTTGGAAACTGCTGGAGTACAGTGTTTTGGTGATGATACTACAGGTAGTTATGGTGCTAGCCAATTAACTAATTTATCTTTACCTAACTTAACTACGGCAGGTAATTATTGTTTTTATGGTTATTCTGAATTAACAATATTAGAATTGCCTTTATTAGCTACTGCAGGTGATTATTGTTTCGATAATTGTAATTCATTAACAACAATAAATTTACCTAACTTAACTATTGCAGGAAGTGGTTGTTTTGGTGTTTGTACTTCATTAACAACAATAAATATTCCAGTTTGTACAGATTTAGGTGGAACAATAGGATATGATTATGTATTTGTTGGTATAGTAGGAAACAATATAACATTAACTATTGATGAATCTATTATATTAGATGATGATATTATTCGTTTATCATTTGATAATGATTTAATTATTAATAATTCACCTTATCAACCATTTATTGGATATTCAGGTAATTTAGTTATTGATTTTGATGATATAACTAATGCTAATTTATTAGTAGGTGATTCAAGTTCAGTTTTGGATTGGAATTTATTTTTTAATTTACCAAATTGGTCAACCCAATTTACAAGTGTAGTTGTTAACATTAATGAAGTTACATTAATAGGTGGTGAGAACATTGCCGTGAGAGATATATTTTTAAATAATAATAATATATTATCATTTAGTGGTTCATGTATTGCCTATATTATAGACGAATGTTTTTTTGCTTGTACATCTTTAATTAGTGTTAGTTTACCTAATCTTATTACAGTAGGTATTAAAGGAAATGGGTGTTTTTCTTACTGTAATTCATTAACTACAGTTTATTTACCATCATCTATAAACATAGGTGTTGCGTGTTTTAAACAGTCTGGAGTATTAGTAAATATTGACCTACCATCAGCAATTACTATAGGGGATTCATGTTTTTTTCTATGTACTTCATTAACAAGTGTAAGTTTACCATCATGTACTAATCTAGGATTAACAACAGGTAATAATAATGTATTTTATAATATAATAGGTAAGACAATAACACTAACAATACCAGCCGCACTTATGACTTGTAATGTAGGTTCACCTGATGGAGACATTCAATACTTACAAGCAAACAATACAGTAACAATAATAGAAATACCAACATCAACACCAACACCTACAAAAACACCGACACCAACACCAACCCCAACACAATTACCATCATCATTAAAATTAACATTTGATGATATAGCTAATGCTAATGCTCTTGTAGGAGATGCATCATCAGTAATAGATTGGAATACATTTTTTGATTTACCTACTTATGGTAATCCATTTACAAGTGTTGATATTGTTGGGAATGAAGTGAGATTAATTGGTGGTAGTGATATAACTATAAAGGAGAATACTTTTATATCCAATAATAATATTATAAAAGTAATTGATTCAGTAGGGTGTGTAACTTCAATCTATACTGATTCATTTAGTTATTGTGAAAATATTACCGAAATTTCATTTCCTGAATGTCTTGATATAACAGGAGGTGGTTATTTTGATGGGGGAGCTTTTTACGGATTATTATCATTAACATCAATGTATTTTCCAAAGTTAATTGCGATAGATAATCAATGTTTTAGTAATTGTACATCACTCACAACAATTGATTTACCTAATTTAACCACTGCCGGAAACCATTCTTTTTCTAATTGCGTATCATTAACAACAATTAATTTACCTCAGTTGATTAACGCTGGTAGTTATTGTTTTACAAATTGTTATTCACTAACAACAATAGATTTACCTCAATTAATAAGTGCGGGTGATAGTTTTTTCTATAATTGTACATCCTTAACAACAATAAGTTTACCTGCTTGTACAGATTTAGGTGGAACAGTTGGAGATGATATTGTGTTTTATAATATTACAGGAAACATAATAACACTAACAATACCAGCGGCTCTTATGACTTGTGATGTTGGCTCTCCAGATGGAGATATTCAGTATTTACAAGCTAATAATGATGCGGTAATAATAGAAATACCAACTTCTACACTAACATCCACCCAATCTAATTGTTTATCAACTCCAGTATGTACTCCAACTTGTAGTAATTGTACCACTTGTGATACTTGCGACACTTGTGCTACCACAGGATTTACATCAATAGAAAATACTTGTGAGGTTGACCCATTATATGATTCAATGTCCAACGCATTATCATTTAAACTTTGTGGTGACCCAAAGAATCCCCAAATTGGTGTAAAAGTATTACGATTCACCGGAGGATGTGAAACAACAGGTAGTTGTGAAACAACCGGAATCACTTATACAACAGGATATACCATTACCGAATATTGTTCACCTGGTGGAATATATCCGGATTGTGAATTAATTAATCCAGCTTATTTAGAAGAGGAACATTGGTTTCAGTTAAATGCTGTTTGGGAAAGATATACTTGGTTAGACACTTGTGATTTATGGTATCGCGGGGGACTTGGTGATATTACAGAAAGAAAATATTTAGAATCATTAGCCAATAATACGGTATCGTTAATCACAATACCTTACACACATACAAATGGTCGTACGCCAGAACAAATAGAATTAGTTAATTTAAACGAAAAATGGTTATTAGATAAAGACTACAGAAAAGGTAGATTAAAAATTTATATTAATGGTAAGTTATTTTATACTATTGAGGATTTTGAAGAGATTATCCCAAGGGGATTAAATACAGATAAAGAAAAACAAGTTGGTGTTCCCTTTAATGTTTCGTGGGGTGGAGGTACTCAAGGTTTAAGAGAAAATTTAACATTCTCTTCATCTACATCTCCATTAGGCCCATATATTCAAGACCCAGAATGTCTTCCAATTAATGATTTAAGTGGAACAACATTTTCAGGTTTAAATACCAATATATTAATAGAACAGAATTTTGCTGGAACTTTTGATGGGGGAATCTCTCAATTTAGAATGTATGTTTCACCATTATCAGCACCTGAAATAAAACATAACTTTAAATTATTAAAAGATACTTTCAAAATGTTTAATCCGGATTGTCCGGATTGTAATACTAATGTTTGTTTAGTTGATGATTTTGAATATGAAATCACTGAATATACCGCAACTCCCACACCTACTCCTACAATAACCCCTACAATAACACCTACAATCACACTTACCCCAACAATAACTCAAACACCTACTCCCACACCGACAATCCCCGAACAAATTATTAATGATGTTCTTTTAATTAACGATAACGAATATTTATCGGTAGGTAATCAGGAATATTTAAAATTTAATTAAAAATAACAATATTTATAAATAAAACAAAATTATGTTAACAGGAAAAACAATTAGCGAATTACCATTATTATCAACACCAAATCCAAATATGGTTGCTCCAGTGGAATTAAGTGGTGTAACTTACCATATTAACTACTCTCAAATTTTATCAAAACCAAATGCTTCATACACATCAACAATAAGTCAAACAGTGTCAGGTTCAAATACTCCAACTGTTATATTGGTTGATACCATAGAAGGTCAAGTGGGGTTTGACCTTGTTGATAATTCAAAATTCACGGCATTACAGGATGGAACATACTTATTTGGGGTGTCATTCCAATTGGATAAAAACACATTATCTCCAGCAAACGCAACGGTATATTTTTGGACTAGAGTTGATGGTGTTGATGCAGATAGAACTACTGGTGAGTTAGTTTTACTTAATAACAATAACGAACAATTACCCTTTATACCATACTCATATGTTTTAACTGCTGGTCAATATGTTGAATTTGTTTTTGCATCATCAGATGATACCGTATTTATCAAATCTGTTCCATCCATTACATCCCCATATAATAGACCCGTAACACCTGGAGTTGCAATAACAATCAGTACAATTTCGTAAACATATTATAAATGTCACAATCAATAACGATAAAAAGTGTTAATTACGATGGAGAAGTAGCAAATATTTTATTCAAACCTTATAACGAAATTGTTGTTATTAATTTGGGTAATCAAGAGTTACCTTATTTATTTGTTCCCGGATTATTAACACCACCTAGAGGTGTATATGGAACTTATACTATATTAGTATTGGATAGTGATTGCCCAAACATTTTAAATGTTCCAATGCCAACACCTACGGTAACACCTACACCTACAACCACAAAAACTCAAACTCCAACACCCACAGCAACACCAACGGTTACACCAACTTACGACCCTTGTCCGGTTCCATCTCAAACACCGACAAGAACACCAACACCAACAATTACACATACGCCAGGAGCGTCACCAACAAGAACACCAACTCAAACTCCGACTCAAACACCAACACCAACACCAACACCTGTTTATTTTGCTCATTTATTTATTGAGCCAATATCGGGAGCAACTAATATAGGTCAATGGATGTTTGATGGTGGTTCTAATTTCTTTGGTTTCACAAATAATAGTCAGCCAAATCAAAACCAAACACAATTCAACATTGATATGAATCGTTATGTTGATTTTAGTGGTTGGACTAGCGGTTTATTCCCGTCAGTTATTAGACAATCAGTTCCACAACAAAGTGGTGGATTCGACACTTTTGGTAATCCAATTGTTAGATACAATTTCTTAACAACAGAAGTATTTGAACAGACAATTCCGGTATCGGCTTGGTATACTTGGATAATACCAATTTCATTAACAAATAATGAAACACAAACGGCGATTGATGTGAATAGTGATGGTGACCCTAATTCATTAGTTACGGTGAATACAGAAAGAGCAATTAACACTTATACTTTCACATATAGTGGTGGCACAATTCCACCAACAACATATAAAGTTTACACAACTTTTCCAAATAGAATCTTTGCATTAAACAATAACCAAAGTATTTATTTCAGAGGAAATACTGTTTCTTCGTAACAAATAATTATCAAAATATGTCTAACTTAAATTATAAAAATCCGTTATCACCAATAATAGCCTTAGGGAGTCAATCTTCATTAAGAACTAGCACATTTGGAACAACATTTAGTGTTTTAAATACGGGTGGTTTTATGGAGGTTTACACCTTAAATGATTTAATTTACACAATACCTTTTGGTGATAATGGTGATATTGAATTTTCGGGTAATACTATTCCTATCCAATTTTATAAAGGGATTAATTCTTCGTTTTCATTTGACACGCTAACATTAAATTCTGATAATATCTCATCAGGTAGAAGAAGATTGGGTATGTTGGTTTATGTATATGAAACAGACCAAGTATATCAATTTTCGATAGATAATTATAATACATTATGGTCTGACGCTTTAGGAGCTTCAGGACCTGGTGGTAACACTGTTGTTGTTTCTGATTTTGGTACAACAGTTAAAAATAACTCAACAGAAGGTCAATTATTTATTGATACTTGGACGGGGTCAACAATTGAGGGTGTTGATGGAGTTATTAGAATTAATGCTAGATGGAGAAAGTTTGCAACAGCAATACAAGATGTATATGTTACGGGAGGAACTTATTTTTCAGCAACATCTACTTTAGATTTATATAGGAATGATGGGGCGACAGTATCTATCGAAGCGACCGGAATTGATGGTACATCAGGAACTAGCGGAGTTGATGGAACCAGTGGTTCTTCAGGGTCTAGTGGGACATCCGGTACCAATGGTATAGATGGAACATCAGGCTCTTCAGGCACTAGCGGTATAGACGGAACATCAGGCTCATCAGGTACTAGCGGTATAGATGGAACATCAGGCTCATCAGGTACTAGCGGTTCTTCAGGAACATCAGGCTCATCAGGTACTAGCGGTATAGATGGAACATCAGGCTCATCAGGTACTAGCGGTATTGACGGAACATCAGGTACTAGCGGTTCTTCAGGCACTAGTGGTTCTTCAGGTACTAGTGGTTCTTCAGGTGTTAGTGGAGTTTCATCAGGTCAAATATTCTATTTTAATGAATCTGTAACCCAAACACCTTTATCGTATAAACAGATTGATATATTACCAACATCATCAACCGGAGAAACAATAACAAGAACAACTAATGGGGCAACACCTGTATTAGTTCAAGAATTTATCACCAATGCGTCAGGATTGGATGTTACTGTTATTCCACCTGGACTACAAAGATTTCATTTACATTTCTTAAAGGGAGGTCAAGGATTTAATACAGACACATTCTGTACAATACAATTAGCCGATTCTACAGGAACACCATATAGTGGTAGTCCATTACAAACTAATCAAGTGTTAATTCCTTGGATTAGTTCTGTCCTACCTGTTGAAGTATATGTAGATTTAGTAATACCAACATCATTTTATATTCTTCCTACCGATAGAATGATTGTTAAAATATATGTGGTTGACCAATCAAGTGGTAATCATCCAGTTACTTGGTATACGGAAGGGATACAGTATTATTCTTATGTGGTAACAACTCTTGGAGCTGTTTATGGCTCTAGCGGTTCTTCAGGAACCTCAGGAGCAAACGGAATTGCTGGAACAAGTGGAACAAGTCCAATAGGTGGGGGTGGTATAATCATTACAGGAACAGGTGTTAATTCAACTATTAGATGTGGTGTTGGAAATACCGCATCAGGAAATTTTTCGGCAGCATTAGGTGGTAGTGGAAATACAATCACTTTAAGTGGTAGTTGTTCATCAATTGTTGGGGGTAAAAATAATACCGTATCAGGAGGTGCCTCATCAATTGTTGGTGGTACTCTTAATAGTGTATCAGGAAGTACATCATCAATTGTTGGTGGTATAGGTAATGTAATTTGTGAGTTTGGAAGTATCTCATTTATTGGTGGTGGTGTTGATAATATAATTTCAGGTAGTAGGTCATTCATTGGTGGTGGTTATTGTAATCGTGTTTTATCTGGACTAGGAACTATATCGGGTGGTTATGGTAATAAACTTTGTGTTAATGCGACTTACTCAACAATTGGTGGTGGTTATTTAAATACTATAACCAGTTGTTATTCTGTAATTGGTGGTGGTGGAAGATTTTCTTGTTCAGGAAACTCTTATTGTTCTAATATAGTTAAATATAATATAGCTTCAGGACAGTTCTCAACCATAGGTGGAGGTGGAGGAAATTATGCATCAGGACATACATCAACAATTGGTGGTGGTGGTGTATTTGTTTGGCAAGTCGACGATTATCAACCAAATACCTTAACAATGTGTAATAATAAAACCATAGGGTGTTTATCAACTATAGGTGGTGGTGGTGGAAATTACGCTAAAGGTAATCATTCAACAATCGGTGGTGGTATTATAAATTTTGCATCAGGACATACATCTACAATTGGTGGTGGTAGATGTAATAAAGCTATTGGATATTTAAGCACTATTGGTGGGGGTGGTGAGATAAGGATTAACAGTGGTTATGGATACACAAGAAGAACGACTAATGAAGCCATAGGGGATTTTTCAACTATTGGTGGTGGTGGTGGAAATAAAGCGTTAGGAAATGGCTCGACAATTGGTGGTGGTAAAAGTCGAGTTATAGAAGACACAGTTAATATAGGTTCTTATGTAATATGTAATAATGTTGCTTGTGGACTTTACTCAACAATTGGTGGGGGTCAAGGAAATTACGCCAAAGGTAATTATTCGACAATTGGTGGAGGTGGAATGTGTGTATTAAGTGATTCTTATTCAATTTCTGTTATTAGAAATACTGCCGGTGGTTGTGGTAGCACCATTGGTGGTGGTATAGGTAATATAGCATCAGGAACAACATCGTTTATCGGTGGTGGTACAAGAAATACCGTTAATGGTAGTTGTTCATCAATCCTTGGTGGTTGTCTTAATACTATATCATCAGCGTTTACAAATACCAATATTATTGGTAGTAATATAACCGCAAACAGAGCATGTACCACATTTGTTAATGATTTATCTGTATGTAGTTTCGCAAGTTCATCAGGATGTTCAATCTGTGTTGGTTCAAATGGTTTACTAGTTACAACAACTGCAGGAGGGGGTGGTATAATCATTACCGGAACAGGTGTTAATTCAACTATTAGATGTGGTGTCAGTAATACTGCAACATCGTGTTTCTCAGCGGCATTAGCGGGTAGCGGAAATACCGTATCAACATGTTTTTCAACAATTGTTGGTGGTCAATGTAATATATCGTCAGGAACTCGTTCATTTATTGGTGGAGGATGTAGAAACTGTGTTTCTAGTTGTTACACATCTGTTGTAGGCGGAAAATTAAATTATGGTCAAACATCATATATATTCATTGGTGGTGGATGTCTGAATTGTAGTTTTGGTAATAACATATTTGGAACTATTGGTGGTGGTAGTCAAAATAAAGTAAGAGGTGCGTATGGTTCTACTGTAAGTTGTAATTCAGTCATTAGTGGAGGAAAATGTAACTGCACATGTGGTTCGTTTATTAGCGTTAATGGTGGTTATTGTAATATAACAAATACTAGAATGGCATCTATAGGTGGGGGACATAGAAATATTATCCAATCACCAACAAATGAATATTGTTCTTTAGGGGTGACAATTGGTGGAGGTATTGGACACAACACATCAGGAGGAACATTCTCAACAGGAGGTTTATTAACCGGAACAATTGTTTGCTGTGATTCGGGTAGATTATCAACCATTGGTGGTGGATATAGAAACTGCGCAACAGGTGCTTGTTCAACAATTGGTGGGGGGTCTAAAAATAATGCTCAAGGTTTCTTTTCATCAATTGGTGGAGGGTATTGTAATATTAATCAAGGGAGTTCTTCAACGATTGCTGGTGGTTTATGTAATAGTGCTTGTTCACTTTATTCATCAATACTTGGTGGTAGAAATAACACTATATCATCAAGTTTTACATGTACCAATATCATAGGTAGTAATATAACAGCAAATAGAGCTTGCACAACATTTGTTAATGACTTATCTGTATGTAGTTTCGCAAGTTCATCAGGATGTTCAATCTGTGTTGGTTCAAATGGTTTACTAGTTACAACAACTGCCGGTGGTTCTGGTTCTAGCGGAACATCAGGAATGGCAGGTACTAGCGGAACAAGTTCAGGTGGTGGAGGTTCAACACCAATTAAACTTACAGGTCAAACATTAACCGCAGCATCGTGGACATTAGTGTCAGGATATTACACATATTCATTTAGTAATGTAAATATTACCGCAAATTGTGATGTATCTGTTACACCACAAAACGCAAGTTATCTAACAGCGTATAACGCACAAGTATTACCATATGTGGGAGTAGCGTCAGGAGTGGCAACATTTTATTCTCAATTTCCGCCTGACGCGAATATGACGGTAGATATAGTAATAACATCAACAAATTTGGGAGCAACTACACTTATTTTATCAAATTGTGGTGGTAACATCTATACAGGTTATTCACTCTCATCAGTTTTTGAACCAGGAATTACCGTTTACTCCGATATTACGTTAACTACCCCATTGGACGTTGGTAATAACGTCATTAATATCGGAACAAGTATTACGAGTGGTTATCCAATTAATAATCTAGGAGTTATAGGAAACATTTTAACTATTTGTGACTAAATTAAACGATATAATTTATATTAAAAAATATTTAACAATAACTGACAAATCATTAACAACACAAACAACGTAATTAAATGGCTTTTAACGTACCAATAAATTCAATAGCACCAATTGACACACCTTCTGATTGGGTAAGACCACCTGATTGGATAACAATTACTGACACCGCAAATGAGGTTCAGTTTTTAGTTGCCGATACAGGGGCAAAGGCGTTCGCCATTCAAACAACATTCACAAGAACATCAGGAAATATTTATATAGATTGGGGTGATGGTACTGTAGATACAATATCAACCACTACTTCTGTAACAACCGAACATGTCTATTCAACCGGAGGTACACCTTGTTCTAGAGGGTATAACACATTTAAAATAAGAATATATGGAGACGCAACCTGTGTCATAACTAATACCAAACATCTATCTAATTTTACAGTTACCGGAGGTGGTGTTTACTATAATGTTGGATTGTTAGAGGTGTATTTTGGGGATAACACTTGTAATACAACAGAATTAACCGGTACTTATTTTTCTTCTGCTGGTGGTACAACTTCAGTTTCCACTTTTGAATTATTGGAATATGTAAAACTTCCTTCTTCAGTTGCTTGGACAACTCAAATGACTGCTATGTTTATGAATTGTGGTGGTTTATACAAAATTGTGATGCCAACATCCGCCAATTCATTAACTAATTTAACAAGCATGTGTAATGGTTGTACTAATCTACGAGATATAGTACTACCATCAAACGCCACTACCATAACCAACTTAACTCTAACATTTAATAATTGTAAAAATCTTAGGACAATATCCTTCCCAACAACATTGAATAGTTGTACAACCCTACTAACAGCATTTCAAAACTGTGATAGTTTAAAAAATATTACCTTACCTAGTATTAACTTATTAACAAGTTTAGAGAGCGCATTTGAGTCTTGTCGCTCACTGCAGTGGGTTAAATTCACAGCATTACCATCACCAGTGAGTAGTGTAGCTGTTGATATTACTAACTGTTTTGCTTCTAGTTACAGTTTACAAAACGTATATTTTCCACCCACTTGTTCTGGTAATGCGGTATATAATGGAACAACCTCATTTCAGGGATGTAATAATTTAAAAAACATAACTTTTCCGACAAGTTTTAATGCTTCAACAATGTCAACAGCCTTTAGTGGGTGTTATTCATTAACAAATGTTACTTTTCAATCGGCGATGCCGAATTTAACTGTTTTAACCAGTTGTTTCGTTAATTGTTATAGATTAACATCACTTACTTTACCAACAACAGTTGGTGCAACAATAACAATGGTGTTAATGTTTGATAGTTGTATTTCTCTTGAATCAATAACAATACCATCTGGATGGACAATAACTAGTTTGAATAGTGCTTTTGTAGATTGTGTTAATTTAAAAACGATAGTTCTTCCAAATAACACTCAAAACAGCATTACTTTAATGACATCAATGTGTAATGGATGTACTAAATTAGAATCAATAACTCTACCGACTAGTATGACCGCAGCCACTTCATTATCAGGAACATTTCAGAATTGTTTATCACTCACTGGTGTAACTTTTCCATCAACAATGAATTTGGTAACTACCGCCACTAACTGCTTTAATACTTGTGAATCTCTAACCTCAGTTACAATGCCAACTAGTATGAACGCTTGTACAACTTTTGCTAGTACCTTTAATGGTTGTTGGTTATTAACTTCCATAACAATGCCAGTAACAGTTTCTACATCTTTAACAACCTTTTCATCGGCATTCTTACAATGTGTTAATTTACAAACATTGACATTACCAACAACTCAAACATCACTATTAACTGTATTAACATCGGTTTTTGCCCAATGCCCTAATTTAACAACAATAAATAATTTAGATAAATTAGGTAGTCTAACTGCGACACCGTTAGTAGGTGCTACAGCCATTACTCAATCTAACAAATTACCATCGTTAAGTTTTAGTTGTCCCTTCTCGGCATTAGCGATTAATGGTTCCAGTGCAACAAACTTTAGTAAATTAAGTGGTTTAAGACTTCTTAATACAGGTGCCGGACAATGGACAGGAACTTCACCACAAATAAACGTATCGTACACTGATTTATCTGCAGCAGCATTAAACACTTTATTTGGTGATTTAACAACAGTAACAACAAAAACAATTAATATAACAGGATGTTCAGGAGCATCAACTTGTACAAGAAGTATCGCAACCGGAAAAGGTTGGACGGTAACAGGATAAAATAAATAAAAAAATATGGAAGATACATCAGGATTTTATAAATTTGAAGACAATTATTGGCTATACGCACCTAACTTTGTATACGCCCCCGATTTCACATTAGTAAAAGAATTAAAAGATACTTACACCTACCCCGTTGAAGGATGGACTTGGTATAATGAACAACCTTATATAAACAATAATAATTAAAATTATGAATAATTTTTTTAAACAACGATATCACTTACACATACTTGGTGGTATTTTAACAGTAACGCCGATTATTTGGCTACTAATCAAATTTGACCCCTCCTTTGATATAGGGAAAATAGGTCAACTTATAGTGGCAGGTCTATTTGGATATGTAATAGGATTTGTTTGGGAATGGTACCATGGAAAATATCACGAAGCCCCTTTTGATTACTATGACATCGCCTTCACAACCTTAGGAGCTATCATCGGAACGATATTGCTATAAGGTGGTTGCTACGGGAATTAGCTGGTCGGAGAGGACAAGACCACTTTATTTTTTCGAATAAACCCTATTAAAAATTACTTCAATAGGGTTTACAACAATTCAATATCCGTTTATTATTAACACAAATATATGTTATAATTTATGGATAAGATAATCTTTTTTAACTCTTCTCTACCTAGAGCAGGTTCAACCCTATTTCAAAATTTAATCGGACAAAACCCCCAATTTTACGTAACCCCAACATCAGGATTAATTGAGTTGGTGTCAGGAGCAAAAAATCATTATAATGGTTCTCAAGAAATTAGAGCACAAGACCCTAAATTAATGGAAAAAGCATTCATTAATTTTTGTAGAAAAGGGATTCAAGGATTCTTTGAGGAATTAACAGATAAACCCTATGTGTTAGATAAGAGTCGAGGGTGGGGTATTAATTACAATCTATTGAGTTTATTCAAAGAAGACCCAAAGATTGTTTGTATGGTTAGAGACATCAGATGTGTCTATTCCTCAATGGAAAAGAACTTTAGAAAAAACCCCCACAAAGAAAGTCATGTACAGAACCCAAACGAATTGGTTGGAACAACTGTAAATAAACGAATTGATATTTGGGCTAGTGGACCACCGGTTGGTGTCACATTAGACCGACTACAAGATATCTTCCAACAAGGACTTCATACTAAAATTTTATTTATTAGATATGAGGATTTAATGGATAACCCTGAAAGAGAATTAAAACGATTTTACGACTATGTTGGACAACCAATGTATCAAGGACACAATTTTGAATATATCGAACAGGTGACAAACGAAAATGATGTTGTTCACGGTATATATGGTGACCATGTATTGAGAAAAGAATTTAGAAAATTACCGGATGATTATTTGGATATATTGGGTTATGAATTATCCACCAATATTAAGAATCACTATAAATGGTTTTATGATTATTTTGGGTATGTCTAATATATTTTGGATAACAGGTCAGCCGGGAGCCGGTAAAACAACAATGGCGAAAGAATTATGTTCATCAATTGTTGATTCTAAAAGAGAATTATGTTTCCATATTGATGGTGATGATATTAGAGATTTATTTGATAATAAAGATTATTCTGAAGAGGGTAGAAGAAAAAATATACAACTCGCTCAACAAATGTCTCAATACCTTAATTCTAAAAGTGTTCATGTCGTTGTTTCATTAGTATCACCTTATAAAGACCAAAGAGAAGAATTTAAGAAAAAGATGGGTAGAAAAATCACAGAGATTTATGTTCACACATCAGAAATTAGAGGTAGAGAGAATTTGTTTGTTGATGATTATGAATCACCTACAGAAAACTTTATTAATATTGACACCACAAACATTGGGGTTAATGAATGTATAAAAAAAATATTAAACAATTAAAAAAACAAAGATGAATATAATATTTTCAATAGAAGGTGGTCTCGGAAAAAGTGTAATGGGAACCGCCGTATTAAAAGCCATTAGAAGACAATACCCTGACGATTATATAATTGTAGTAACTGGTTTTCCGGATATTTTTATTAACAATCCAAATATGAACAAGGTATTAAATCACGGTCAATTATCGGGTATTTACGCTAAATACATTATGAACCAAGAATCTAAAGTGTTTGTTGGTGAACCATATCAAACATCAGATTACATTACAGAATCCAAACATTTAATTCAAATTTGGTGTGAAATGTTCAAGGTTGAATATAGAGGAGAATTACCTGAAATTTTTATATCTGAAGCTGAAAAACAATACTTCACGCAATTCTATAAAGTGGATAAACCAATTATGGTTATCCAACCAAACGGTGGAGCGGCTGGACAACCATTAAAATATAGTTGGACTCGTGATATACCTCAACCAACAATAGAGGAAGTGATTAGATATTTTAAAAATGATTACGTAATTCTCCACATTAAAAGGGAAGACCAATTTGTTTATGAAGATACATTACAAGCGTTAGACGATTTTAGGAGTATAGCAATTCTATTAAGTTTATCTAAAAAACGATTGTTAATAGATTCAAGCGTTATGCACATTGCGATGGCATTAAATTTACCATCGGTTGTTACTTGGGTTGGAACTAACCCCAATGTTTTCGGATATCACACCAATACAAATATAACGGCAAATACCCCAACAAAAGAGATTATGTTAGACCATAGTCATTATTCTAAATATTTATTATTCCAAGATATGACAAGTATTCCGTATAATGATTTAAATGAAATTTTTGATGTAAATCAAATTATAGATTCAATTAGAAAACAATAAAAAAACCCCTTAATTGGGGTTTTTTGTTATAATAAATGTTGTATCTGTTTTATCACCATTTCAGAGGTTATTGATTTGTGACACTCAAACTGACGAGGTGTTCCTTTATTTTCGGGACACCAATTCCAATCACCACGGTCAAATCTAAATTCTGACTTATTCCAACATCCATTACATACAGAATCATTTGTAATTCTAGTACAGTTTGTGGTAAATTCATGGTTAGATTCGGTAAAATTAGAAATCATAACAACATGTTTTCCTAACGCCCATGAAAGCCAAGACAATCCACTTGATAACCCAATAAAGAATTCACTATGGTGAATATAGTTCATTGTATTCTCTATTGATGTGTCTTTTAATTTTGTAACATTTTTATAATTTCCACCGTGTTTAGATATATTAATAATTTTATAACCTAATCCAGTTAAATAATCAATAAGTTCTTGCCACCCTTTTGGGTTATTCCATAGTTTTAATCCTGCGGTTGATTCATCGGCAATTGTTATATACTTCTCAACCATAGGTTTTACTTTAGGTGTAAAATCAAGTGTTGCTTTAATTTCGGAATGTTCTAATTTTAAAAGATTTGTGATTGTTTTTTGTAATGGTATTGTATTAGGGTAAAACGGTTCTTTTGTTTCGTTTTCAAACCACCCAATTCTGTATAAGGCAAATAAATTATGTACCGTTGAACCCGGTTCAATAAACTCTAATTCAGGATAGGATTTTTTAAATAATTTATTCCAAAAAGTTGAGACAATTACAATACAATTATGTTGTTTTTTAAATTCTAAAACATAAGGTATCCAAGCAATACTATCTCCCAATGAACTAGATTCAAAAGAAATGAAAACTCTTCTATTTGTTAAATCAAGGTTATATTCAAAAACAATATCATTATCACAAGAAACTTTGATATACCAATTTGTAAAGTATTCTCGACTTACTTTAGTCCACATATTTGACGATAATTCTGTGTGATGATGCAATCCACTACTATCATAAAATTCAACATTAAATTTTTTATCACTATCACCTAATATTTCAAAAAAAGGTTGATTAACAAAATGAAAATTATATTTTACATCTGGTTTTACATTTTGGTTATTTGAGTTTATTAATCCCATTGTTTTCGTTATATTGTTAAAATTTTTTATAAATAAATTTTTGGTTTCTTCAGATGAGTATTCCTTTTTTATTGAGGTAACCACCTCATACATTTTAACCATTCTTTTACAAATAGTTGTCCAATCAAATTTAGTTCTATTGTTTTGGGTTAAATCAACATAATGTTTATATTGATTTATTATTTCCGAGATAGCATTCGCAACTAAATCAGAATTTCTTTCGGATATAATCATACCGTCAATCTTTTGAGACCCCTCGTAAGTTCCAACAACAGGAAGTCCACAAGAGACAGCCTCTAATAATGTTAAATTTGGGTGACCAGCTTCCAATATGGATGGGTGTAAAAATATTGAGTGTGATTTATATAACTCTAAAATTTCATCTTCACTTAAATTGGTTAATAATAGCGTTAATTTTTCGTATTCTAATAAGTCAGGGTGGTGTTGAAAAAATAATTTATTGTTTTCCGGTCCGGCAATTGTTATTGGAAGATTTAATTTTTTTGCAGATTCTATTGCGTATCTAAACCCTTTTCTATCAAACGAGGAGTCACCTCCAATACCATTATTAGCAATACAAAGTAATTTATGTTCTTCTCTATATAAATTATCGACTTTAAAATAATCAACTTCCACTCCATGAGATAGATAGAATAATTTATCAGTCCCTTCAAAGTAATCAACTAAATATTCTGCGTGACAAAATGAAATTACGGATTTTTGTATTGCTTCTAAATTTTGACGATAGTTAAATGAATCTTTTCCATAATGAACAACATGATGGTCGTGTAATGAAAAGATGTAAGGGACACCTCTTTCCGCAGCATCTAATGCTAAATTGGCAATATGGATATGTATAATATCCGAATTATCGGTAGACGCCTCATTTAAATATTTTATAGTACATTCGTGACCCAAAGAATTAAATTCGTTATGGTAGCACCATAATATTTTTTCGACGGCTCCCCATCCATTAGGGGGTATTGGGATTACTCCCGGAGTTACTTGTGTTATTCTCATATAGTTATTTATTTTTTCCCATTTTTCCCATTTATTTCTAAATAATTTTTCCATTATTCTTGTGTTTGACTTGTGTTTATCATTCGGTATTAATTCATGGCTTTTAGATACTAAATGATAAACTATAGAATTTTTAATTAAAGCATGTGGAATATTGTGCTTTTGTAAAGTTAAACCATAATCATTATCTTGATAATAAAATTCAAATTGTTCATCAAACCCGCCTATTAAATCTATTACTTCTTTCTTAACTAATATACACCACCCGTATAACTCAACACAAGGATTATAACCTAAAAAAACATTACCCTCTTTAAATGAACCATTATAATAATTTTGAACCCATTCAGGTTCAAAGGGTGAAAAAGATTTTATGTTAGGATTTAAAGAATATTCAATTAATATGTTATTTAACCAATCTTCAGTAAATATTAAATCATTATTGATAATTAATATCCATTCACTTTCACAATATGACAACCCAATATTTAAGAATTTATTATAATTAAATTTTTCATTTGGTGTGATAACATTTAAATTCGGATAATCATAAATAAATTTAGATTCAATATTAGATTCTATTAATTTTATGTTAAAAACATACCCCCCTTTGGTTAGTAAAAGGGTGTCTAATGTCTGTTTTGTTAAATTATAAAAACTTTTATCTTTAGTGTTTGATAAACAAATCACATCAATAGATATGGTATTTTTATCTATGTTAAAAATATTATTAATCATATTGTTTAGAAATTGGGGTTTTAAATAATGTTAAAAATTTGTCAGAAGAAATTAGATTTAATGATGATAATATAAGTTCTTTATTATATTCATAATAGCCATTATTGTAAGATTCTAAAAAATCTCCGTTATTATAGTTTGTTAAATGTATGATACCACATCCGTGGTCGGTATTCACAACTTTCATCATTAAATCTTTTCTTTCAGTTCTTAATTTAATCCATGTTTTCCAAACATCACCATTCCATATTGATGTACCGTTTAACAATGTTTTTTCTAACGGGATTAGTTGGCTTTCATATGAATGTGGTATAACATCGTGAACAACAATGCAACCGTCTTTATTTAATATTTTTAATGAATTTATTATATCTCTATACGCAAAATCGGCATGATGTAGTCCATCTATAAAAATAATATCAAATTTATCCATATTTTGTTTAAAAAAATCATCGGAAGATATATTAAAATCACTATTAACATTTGGGTCTGGGTCAACACTAATTTTTTTATCAATAATTATTTTGGATAAATTGATACGATCCTGAGTCCCAATTTCCAAAAAACTTTTATAATTATTGTTTTCTATCAAGTAATTTATAATATTAAATCTTTCCATCATTTAATTATTTTTTTAGTTGAGGTGTTGTAATCGTAAAAATATAAAATTTTATTTATTCTTGACTGTGTTACGATTCTTGGTAACATTCTCGACGCCCATTCATCGTCTTCACCAAAATTAATGTTGTTAAAAAATTCGGTAATATTTTCTTTTTTATGAACCATTAAATGATTTGGGTGTCTATAATACGCATCGGATTTTTCACAATAATCGTATTCCCTACCATATTTAACTAATTTATTGTTAGAACCATTAAATGAAATTTCCGCATCAAAAACGATAACATCTGGTGACCAATTAACAATTTCGTTAAGAATATCTTTAATGTATGTATCGGAAATTCGGTCATCATCATCAATGAATGAAACATACTTTCCTTTTGATAATCTTAATAAATCATTTCTTTTTGCACCAATAGACCTTTTCGCGTTATCCGAAAATACTAAAAATTCTACCGGATTATCACCGATTTGAGATTCAACCGAATTAATTAATTTATTTAAAAATGTATTATTTCTCTCAAGTAAAGAACATACTAAAATAGATAACAAAACTTGTGATTTGATTTTACAAACCCAAACAACATTTCTAAATTTTTCTTCCATATAAGAGATTAAACTATTTTTAATACAAGAGTCAATAATATCTGAATCTTGTATTTCAAACCAATTCCATATTTGATTATTAATATGTTTTTGAAAATGTTCTTCATTTGGGGAGTAATCATGTGCCATAATTACATCACCAACTTTTAAATAATTTGACAATATTTTAAATTCATTTATTTTATTACCCCCATCACATAAAACTAATGTTGTCCCATTTGATTGTATAATATCTATTATCTCCTGTTCATCAATTAAACCATTATAATCGGAATTGAAAATATTTTTAACTCTAACATCTATCTTTGAACCTTCTCTCACATAATCCATAAGATGGGAAGGTGTGTTAATATCGTAGGTTATTAATCTAGTATTTTTTAATCCGTTATTATCTAATAAATCTCTAATTAATAAAGTTAATCCACCCCCAAAAGTACCTATTTCTAAAATTTGACTAGGTTTGAGAGAAATGATTAGTTCTTCAAAACTTTCCGATATTGAATCATGTTGGGATATTTTTAAATTTTTATAAATATGACTTCCAGTTATTTCCATTTTATTATTTTATAAATGTTTTTAATTCTTTATCAATTAAAGAATATCCGTCTGATTGAGTTGTTATTCTATTTTTTAGTATCCCCATATTTTTACCTGAAAAAATTATATTAAAAAATGTGTCCATACAATCCCATTTTTCGGTTCTTAATTTATTGATAAGGTATTCTTTAGTTTTTATTGGAAACATGATACATTGCAAACCAATTATTTTATCAGTAATAAAAAGTAAATCTTGATTAGGTATTTCTCTAACCACATCAGATTGATGCCACCCAAAATCTAATGTTTTAGTATCTCCAAATGAGAAATAAGATATATCTTCATTATTAATGATTTCACAAACTTGATTGACTTTATTTACAAATTCCTCCATAGGGACCTCAATTATACAATCTCCTTCACACACAATTAGAAAATCTAAATCTTTATCAAATTCAGACATAATCCCCAATTTGAATGATTCAAAACATCCATAATGAGTTGGGGTTAAAGCATTCCCGTATTCAGGGTCGTTAATATTAGTATATTTTTCTAATCTAACATTATGAGGTCTTAAACAATTATGTGATGGTGGTAATGATGAAAACACCTCATTTTGATGTAATACATAATTAAACCCAAAATCACAAACTCTTTTAACAGATTCTCTTGATAGTTGCTCTCTACTGTCGTCTATGGTTGTTTGTAAATGTAATACTTTAACATTATATTTTAAAGATTGGTTAATATTAATTTCTTTAAAGAACCCGTTATTACGATATTCGTGAATTGTTACATCATTTAATTCGTAAGTTTCTGTTTTATGTAAATTATTTCCATCATAAAATGAAATGATAATTTCAATAGGTTCTCCATCATAATCGATATGTTTAAAATATTTTGCTCTATTGGTTACTAAATCTAACTTATGTTCGGAAATAATTATAGAATCATTAAAGATGTTTTTACCCGATTTATTAATTGATAATTCCAATCTACGATTATCAATATTATATGTATAAAAATAAAACACCCACCTATTTTTAGTATCATTAACTGGTAAAATTGAATAATATTCAGAATTAGATGATACCCCCAAACCTGAATTCGGTAATATTGTTTTTTTATTATTATATTCAATCCAAATATTTTCTTTACCTTCTAAAATTTTCATATAGTAATTTTCTAAAAAATTGTGACATTTTAATTCTAAACAATGATTATTAAAGGTAACTTCATCATTAATATCTAAAAAAGTATTTAGAAAATAACTGGTTTTAAACACCATTGATGTCGTTTCAATACCATTATCCATATAGGATAAACAACAGTTCCAAGTTGTTAATTTATTAAAATATTCTTCAATTAATGGTATGTCTAAATCATTTAGAATAACATCATAAGTGATTATCATAAATTTGGTTGCACCAATATCTTTAGCCAATTTAGCACCATTCATAAAATTCATGTGTACCGCCAAAGATTGATTTGAATTTGATAACCCATTGATGTTTATTTGAGTATTATATTGGTCTGTATTATTATAGAAGTGAGTATAATATGAATGAGGTATCATTAAATTATTTGAGTCAAATATATAATAATCCGCCATCTCCTGTATTTCATTTGGTACCGGATAATGAGAAACTAATATAATTTTTCTACCTAATTTTTTGAAACTTTCTATACACTCAATCGTTAGATTTTTGCGTTTAATGGTGTCGGGGTAAGTACTGATAATAATTACTTCATCATCATTTATGGATGAGATTAAATTATTGTCAATCTCAAGACCTAATATGTTTAATAAGTTTTCGGAATCTTGTTTTATATCTCCGGTTAAAAAGATTATTGATTCTTTATCATTGTATTTATCACAATAAACCTCCAAATTATACATCATCATCGGTATCTTATACTCTAAAGCCTCTTTAATGGCGATAGGGTTTAATTCCTTATTATTTCGGTCACCTTTTGATGAAAAGAAAAATACATCGGATGCTTGAATAAAACTACCCACATCATTTCTTTCACCCCATATAATGGCATTCTTTGGTTTGTTAGTTATCAATGGTCCCCAATAATCTTTAAAGTTGTCCGCTTGATTCCCAATAAAATGAAATTTAATTTTATAATTCTTTAAGTATTCGGCAATCTCAAAAAGATATTTTTGGTTTTTTCTAGCGGTAAATAAACCAACATTAACCACATGTTTCCAATTAGGGTTTAAATCTAATTTCTCTTGATTCTCTTTTTGGTTTTTTATTTTGACATCTACAGGATATTCTATTATTTCATATGGAATATCAAAGATAGAATATCTAAAGGCGTTAAACGCACTTACAAATATGAATTTATCAGGAAAAAATCTTTTTGATGTAACAGGAAAGCTAGAATCGTGGGTAGTTTCAAAAATAGTGTATCTACGGTCTTGCTTATATATTTCTTTTGTTATTTCATCGTCCATAAAGAATTCAGGGAATTCTTCCATACTAACAACATCAGGATTAAAATCTTTTAAAATATTAATAAGTTCAGATTTATTATCTCCTAATGGGTGGAAATTATCTAATAACATATTTTCAATTTGATTTCGTTGAACCACATAGTTCCACGCAACCAAAGAATATTCAACACATTTAATAATATAATCGTTCTTTAATAACTTTATCTTATTAAGTGTTACTTGTGGTGCTCCACCAGTACTTAAATGGGGGGTTATAATTAAAACTTTTTTCATAGATATAAAAATAACAAAATGAATATGTTTGTCAAGAAAAACAATTTAATTAAAATGGGTTATAATTATATTTATCAATATGCAATCAATAGAAATAACTAGTTTAGTAGGGCATCCACCATTTAGTATCACAATATGTGATATTACATATACTTATTGTTATTTTGCGATTAGTGGTGTGACTTCAGCACCCATAACAATAACGCCACCTACACAACTAAATGGGGTTAACCAATTATTAGTAGTTATTACCGACAGTAAAGGATGTGAAACAATAAATTACATTAACTGTTTTACACCTACACCCACCCCAACACTAACACCAACACCAACAATAACACCAACAAATCTTTCTTGTAGTTGCATCGCCTTTATTAATGTTGGAACCGGAAATTTAAATTTTGGTTATATTCTATGTGACGAAACTATATTTACAGGTGTTATCCCTCAATCAACAACTTTTTATGTTTGTGGTAAATTACCGTTTGCAGATGAAAATGTAATAATCTCAATTAATGGTGTCTGTGTTGATAATAGTTGTCCAACATCCGAAATAACTCCAACTCCGACTAATACTCAAACACCAACAATTACGCCAACAAATACTCTGACACCAACGGTAACTCCGACTGATGTATCTGCATGTATTCCACAAACAATTTACAATAATGAAAAGTATACTGTTTTGATGCAAAATAGTTATTCATCTTTTTATCCGGATGGTACAAAAGTATATTTCACACGACATAATACTGGAGTAGGTTCAAGTACAGGATATGACCCAATTATAATGTATAATTTAGGTACCCCTTGGGATGTATCGACTATAATTGCAAATGGTTTTCAATCGGCTGCATCTGGAGTATATGCAATACCGGCAGCGGTATCTATAAATACCGACACTATTGTAAGTAGTGCTCAAGGACACTGTTTTTCACCTGATGGTACAAAAATATTTGTTTGTAATGCTAGTTCAGGTGTTTTAAGAAAATTTACGGTAAGTACTCCTTGGGATATAACCACAATGAGTCTTAGTGCGTCAGCTACAACATATGGCACAAGTTTAAGTGTTGTTAAATTTACTCCTGATGGGTTAACTATGGTATTATTAGGGACCGGAGGTTTAAAGAAATACACATTAACAAGTGCTTGGGATATAATTGGTGGTACGTTAACCTCTACCTCTGCGACCGGATTTGTCTCTGATTTTAATTTTCAAAATAACGGTTTGTATCTATTTACGTTTAATAGTGGTAATAATCTAATTAGATATACTTTATCAAGTCCTTATAATATAACGGGTATAACCTCAACTCAAACACTCAACCTTAGTGGAAGTATTAATATGGGTAGTGGGCCTAGAATACTGTTTAAAGACGGATATAAAGGATATATTAGTAGTTATTATGCAAATACTCCTCACACTATATCGGCTTTTAATCTTACTTGTCCTTTTGACATTAGTGGTTCGTTACCCATACCGAGTCAAACACCAACACAAACTCCGACTTTGACACCAACAATAACTCCAACTCAAACAATGACACCGTCACCAACACCTCAATATAGATTTGAACCTAACGACTCAGCCTATTTAATTGATTTTATTGATAATTCCACTAGCGGATATTTCTATGGTGCATATACAGGTTATAGTGAAAATAATGTGGTTCCTGCTGGAGGTATAATAAAATTAAATCAAGATTTAACAATTGATTATTCATTTACTGGTGGTACAGGATTTGCTGGTCCATATGACTATTTTTACAATGGTGAATCAATCATACAACAACCTGACGGTAAGATAATTGCGACAGGATTTTTAACATCATATAGTGGTGTATCCAAAAATAGAATCGTTAGATTAAATGTTGATGGTAGTATTGATAACACTTTTGTTATGGGTTCAGGATTTAACGGTTTTTATACGGCGGTACCGGGAATTGATTCATTGGGTAATATTATAGTTCCGGGATATTTTTCGACATATAATGGAGTTACTACCCCTATCTATGGTTTAGCAAAACTAAGTAGTGGTGGTACTATGGATATGACTTTCTCAGCAACAACAGGATTTGCCGGAGCACCTACTATCCCTCAAGGTGTGTTAGTTAATCCTGATGATTCTATGTATGTTACGGGGTATTTCACGTCGTTTAGTGGTATTTCTGCAAACCATATTATTAAATTACAATCTAATGGATATAAAGACGATAGTTTTAATTATGGTACAGGGTTTAATAGTTACGGAGAGGAAGCAATTAATACTTTTCGAATATCCGGAGAAACATCCTTTTATGTTGTTGGTACTAATTACAATGGTGGAGGATTTACTATGTACAATGGAACACCTGTCAACAGAATTCTTAAATTAATGTCTGATGGAACTATTGACCCTAGTTTTAATAGTGGTACCGGATTATCAGGTGGAACAGCAGACCTTAGTTCTTACTGTACAATAATATGGACAAATAAATTATTACTTTGGGGTACTTTTACTTCATATAATGGTACACCATCATTAAATTGGATAATTTTAAATTCCGATGGGACGGTCTTCCAATCATTTACAACGGAATATAATTTAATATTTGCAATTGGTAATAAATTATACGGACAACAATCTACCGGTTATTTAGAACTAATTATGATTTACCCATAAATTAATCCACAATAAATTATTTTCATATTTATCTTTTTCGTTTAAATATTATTTTTTAAATAAATTAAGGTAAATATGAAAATTTTTGTACAAATCGCGTCCTATCGTGACCCCCAACTTATTCCAACAATTAAGTCAATGTTGGAGAATGCGAAAAAACCTAAAAATTTGGTAATTGGAATATGTCGTCAATATCACCCGGAAGACGGGTTTGATGATTTATCTGAATACGCAAAAGATAAAAGATTTAGAGTTGTTGACGTTTTATACACCGAATCCAAAGGTGTTTGTTGGGCAAGAAACCAAGTACAACAATTATATAAAGGTGAAGAATATACCCTACAAATTGACTCTCACATGAGATTTGAGAAAGATTGGGATGACACCTTAATCAAAATGGTTAAACAACTTCAAAAGAAAGGATTTAAGAAACCTTTATTGACAGGGTATGTTTCTTCATTTGACCCTGACAATGACCCGGCAGGGAGAGTTAGAGACCCATGGAGAATGTCGTTTGATAGATTTATACCAGAAGGTGCCGTCTTCTTCTTACCTGAAACAATTCCGGGGTGGGAAAACCTTAAAGAACCCGTTACCTCAAGATTTTACTCCGCCCATATGGCATTTACAGTAGGACAATTTAGTGTCGAGGTTCAACACGACCCTGAGTTCTATTTTCACGGTGAAGAAATATCAATTGCCGTTAGAGCATATACTCACGGATATGATTTATTCCACCCACATAAAACCGTTATTTGGCACGAATATACTCGTAAGGGTAGAACCAAACAATGGGATGATGATAAAGAGTGGGGTAAGAAAAACGAATTATCTCATTTAAAAAATCGTCAATTATTTGGTATGGATGGTGAAGAGGTCACTATGGATTTTAGTTATTATGGTTTTGGAACTGAAAGAACTTTAAGGGATTATGAAATTTATTCAGGTCTTAAATTTTCAAATAGAGCGGTTCAACAATATACATTAGACAAACATTACGCCCCCAATCCAACAATTTATGAAACAGAAGAAGAATGGTTGGCGAGTTATGCTAGCATCTTCAAACATTGTATTGATATTGGATTTACTCAAGTACCGGAGAAGGATTATGAGTTTTGGGTAGTTGCTTTCCACGACGAGAATGATGAAACTTTAAATAGAAGAGACGCTGACATTAATGAAATTAATAATATGATGAGAGACCCTGATGGGTATTGTAAAGTTTGGAGAGAATTTCAAACAGTTCATAAACCAAAATACTGGGTTGTTTGGCCGTTTAGTACGTCAAAAGGTTGGTGTGAAAGAATAACGGGTAATTTATAAAAAATGGTTAAAATTTATGATGAATACGATTCATATTTAGAGGGTGGTTATTTTTCATCTCCAAGAAAAAATTTGGGTAATAAATTGTTTATATATTCCGCTTGTAGAATAATTAGCGAACTACTAGGGTACGAGTTAATATCTCCGGAAAATGCCTTAATAAGAAGAGAAGACACTAAAAACGGACAATACAATGAAATTATGTTTCCATTTAAAGGTGTTAAAGGAAATATTGTGGATAACCCAATTAAAGTTATTCAAGATGGTGATATTATACAATTAGGTAGTATTGAAAATTTAATACAATCCTACCCAAATCACGGATTTATAAACCAATCATATTTTTCAAAATATGATTACATCAAACCATATAAAATTAAAGTTAAAGAATATTTTAAAAGTATTGTTAAAGATAAAAGGGGTAGTAATGATTTAGTGATTATGTTAAGGAGTAGTAATCACGATGGGAGTTTTGTTTTACCGGATAGTTATTACCTTAATATAATATCTCAAGAAACTTTTGATAATTTATATATTTCATTTGACCACATAAATAAACATCAATCATTAATTAATAAATTAGAAAAATATAACCCTAAATTAATTGATGGTGATATACTTGATGTTTTTTCAGAAATCACGTCTTTTAATAAAATAATTGCGGCACAAGGAACTTTTTCTTTTTGGGCTTGTTTTTTATCAAATGCTGAAAAAATATATTGGCCTTTAACCAATGACGGCCCAAACTCGGGAATGAATTCAGATAACCCTGTTTACAACACTTACGTTAATTTAATTGTTGATGACGAAGAAAGATATTCAAATATAAACGTAAAAAATATTTATGAAAAATGAGACCAATCGTATCATTCACATTATTTGGAACCAATATGAAATATTATATTGGTGCAGTTAAAAATACCGTCGAGGTTAATTCTTTATTACCTGATTGGGAAATTAGAATTTATTATCATAGTGACTTTATCCTAACAGAATACATTAAAATTTTATCTGAATTAGGTGCCAACTTAATTAATGTTAAAGATTTAACTATAGGTGGGTTAGAATCAATTCATTTCCCATATTTTTGGAGATTCTTGAGTTTTTTAGAGGATACTCCATCAATTGTTAGAGATTTAGATAGTAGATTTAGTCATCGAGAAGTTAGTTATATTAATAGTTGGTTAAAAACAGATAATGATTATTTTATAATAAGAGACCATCCTTGGCATTCACCAGTACCAAGTGGGCTATTTGGAATTAAACGTAAAATAAATTTATTTGAGGAACACTTCAATGAATTTATTAAAAACAATGAATTAGTTTGGGGTTCCGACCAAACAATACTACAATTATATATGGAAAATATTGATAAAAACAATATCTTCTATTGTGGATATGATAGTGAAGAAAACTATATCCATAGAGATAATAAAGATTTTTTTATAGGAATGCAAATTGACGAGAATGATAAACCATTAGTTCCAAGTGCAATACAAGCTTTGAATTATTTAAAAGACCTTAACTTATAATATGAAATATTGTTTTACAACATTATCGATTGGTGAAGAATACGAAAAGAAAACAATTCAATTTTATTCTGATTTAGCGTCAAGAACATCTAACTGCGATTTTTTCATAACAACAACAAATGAAAATTTCCCCGATTTAGGTGATAGATTTAAAATTAAAGTAATTAACCCTCCATCATTACATCACGAAGCGGTTGGTACAACAAGTTTTCATTATAATTTAAAAGTATTATCTCTAAAACATATTTTAGAGTATGAAAAAAATAACCCTAATTCTGAAGGATATGAATTTATAATTTTTTCAGATGGTGATTGGACAATGTTTGAACATTTTTCAGAAAAAAAAGTTTTAAATATGTTAAATTGGACTAAAGAAAACGATTATGATTTTGTATTTGAGAGACCAGCAAGAATTGGTGATAGTAGAGCCCATCCTGAAGGTAGTTTTTTTATGCAAAAATTAATAGATTATGATATGTTAGAATACGATAAATGGGATGAAGCTCATTGTGTTAATGAACAATTTATGATATTTAAAAATTCATATAAATTTAGATTTTTTGTCCAAAGATGGGAACAATTTTTATGGTACAGTATTGAAAATAAAATTAGAAATTATGCCGAAGGATTTGAAATTGGTATATCAGCTTTAGAGGCCGGAATGAAATGGCATTTTGATAACGCTTTTAATCATTTCCTACAACAATGTTTCCAATTTTACAATAAATCAGAACAATTGTATATTAGATTTTAAAATAAAAAAATATAAATAAAAAAAATTATGAAAACTAAAATTGTTACCACATATTGGATGGATGTTGAAGGATATCCATATCAAGGAGTCTCCCCAATTAGAAAAATAAGATATCAAGGGTCATTAATTTCTCATTGTATTGGTAGTAGTTTACCGGTTATCTGCTATACTCATAGTAAAAATTACGACGAACTTAACGATATTAAAGTAAGATATGATTTAACTAATTTAGAGTTAAAAATATTAGAACTATCTGATGTAAAATACCATAATGAAATTAAAAAAATTAGAAATAATAATTTTGATACCGATTTAGATGGAAGAGGTCCTGAAATAATGTGGGGAAAATTTGATGTTATGGAAAGAGAACTTGATGGGTTTGATAAAGTTTATTGGGTTGATGTTGGTTTGCAACACCCGGGAATATTCCCTTGGATGTACTCTAAAGTTTATAATACGGATTATGAAAATTTAGGCGTACCAACAGATTGGTGGGCTCATTTAGATGTGTTTAATTTTTCAAAAATAATTGATAGCGAAATATATAATAAATTAAATAAAATATGTGAAAATAAAATAATGTTTGTTTGTTCATATGGTCCTCAAATAAGTTATCCTTTTTTACAACACGGAATATTAGACAAACCTTTTGAATCACCCTATCCGGTCGGTGGTATGTTTGGGGGTGATACTCAAATATTAAAAAAATACATAAATTTATTTTGGGAATTTACTGAAAAAATATTAGAAAAAAATATACTTTGTACAGAAGAAGTAATTATGAAACCATCTTATGATTTAATCAGTGAAGACGAAAAAATTACATTTATTTTTAACACATTTGCATCCGGAGAACACGATGATTATCACTATAAAATGTGGGATAAAGAAAAAAATCCATTAAAACCTTTCTATATGATGTGGCATGATATAAAAAATTTTAAAATATAAAAACAATGAATAAAGTAACATTAGTAACAGGATTATGGGATATTGGAAGAGGTGACCTTCAAGAAGGGTGGTCTCGCTCATTCCAACATTATTTAGATAAATTCCAACAACTATTACAAGTTGATGTAAATATGATAATTTTTGGTGATGAAGAATTAGAAAAATTTGTGTTAGATAATAGACGCTCCGAAAACACTCAATTTGTTCGTAGAAGTTTATCTTGGTTTAAAAATAGTGAATTTTACGATAAAATTCAAAAAATAAGAACCAACCCTGATTGGTATAACCAAGTTGGTTGGTTAACAGATTCGACACAAGCCAAATTAGAAATGTATAACCCTTTGGTTATGTCAAAAGTTTATTTATTACACGATGCAAAAATTTTAGATAAGTTTGAGTCAGAATATATGTTTTGGATTGATGCTGGGTTAACCAACACAATCCACCCTGGGTACTTTACCCATGATAAAGTTTTAGATAAATTACCCCAGTTAGTTAAGAACTTTCACTTTGTTTGTTTTCCTTATGAAACCAATAACGAAATTCACGGATTCAAGTATCAAGAATTATGTGATTTAGCCGGTAAACCTGTTAATATGGTTGCTAGAGCAGGTTTCTTTGGTGGAAAAAAAGATGTTATATCGGAAATTAATACCATTTATTACGGATTAATGAATGAAACACTTTCAAATGGGTCAATGGGTACTGAAGAGTCATTATTTACAATTATGACATACAAATACCCAAACTTAATTACTTACTCGGAAATTGAGGGTAATGGGTTAATGGGTAAATTCTTTGAGGATTTAAAAGATATGACGGTTGAGGTTAAATCGGAAGTGTCTAAAGATGTTGTTGTGAATAATTTGGACACTTCAAAAGTAGCTCTTTATGTAATCACATTTAACTCACCAAAACAATTAGAGGTTCTTATCCAATCTATGTTGGACTACGATAAAGATTTTGTGGAGAAACCAAAGAAATTCTTATTAGATAATTCAACTGATTTAACCACAACACCGAGATATATTGAACTATGTGAACAATATGGTTTTGAACATATTAAAAAAGATAATATTGGAATTGTTGGTGGTAGGGTATTTGTTGCTGAACATTTCGATGAAACTGATTTGGATTTTTATTACTTTTTTGAAGATGACATGGCGTTTTACCCTAAAAAAGGTGAGGTGTGTAGAAATGGATTCCCAAGATTTGTCGACAATTTATATCAAAAATCTTTAGGAATTATTCAAAAAGAGAATTTTGATTTTTTAAAGTTAAATTTTAGTGAGTTTTTTGGTGACCATAGTGTGCAGTGGAGTTGGTATAACGTCCCACAAGATTTTAGACAAAAACATTGGCCAAACAACCCTAAATTACCGGTTCAAGGTTTAGACCCCAATTCACCTAAAACAAAATTTGATGAAATACATATTCATAAAGGGTTACCATATATAACAGGTGAATCCCATTTATCGAATTGGCCGATTGTATTAACAAAAGAAGGTAATTATAAATGTTATTTGGAAACAAAATGGGCTCATCCTCACGAACAAACTCTTATGTCGTACTCTTATCAAGAAACAATTAAAGGTAACGTTAAACCAGGATTACTATTACTAACACCAACAGAACACGATAGATTTGAACATTACGATGGTTCATTAAGAAAAGAGAGTTAAATCATTTATTTTTAAAAANCCAACTATTTATAATAAAAACTTTAAATGAATTTCTATATCAAAAAAAATTCTACATTACCGGTAATTAAATTAGAAGTCGTAAAAAACGGAAGAAACGATTATAATAATTTTATGGATATGATAGAGGTATCTTCCATTTTCTTCTCAATGGTGGATGTTGAAACGGGGATACCAAAAATCACTTCAAGACCGGGCGGATTTGTTGAGAAAACCTCAATGGACCCCAATGCCGAACCAGAATATTACATATATTACCAATTCACATCAAAAGACACCAATCGTGTTGGTAGATATGAGGGTGAATTTATGTTAAGAAATTCTGATGGTGTTCTTATTTTACCAATTAGAGAAAAACTTAATATTAATATTCAGGAATCCTTCATTGCTGACGATTTAGCTTATGATAGTTGTTATGTTTCAGAATTTCCTTGCTGTGTTAATGAATTAACACCTACTCCTACGCCTACAAATACAGAAACACCTACTCCTACGCCTACAAATACAGAAACACCTACTCCTACTCCGACAAATACTGAAACTCCAACGCCTACGCCAACTCAAACACCGACAATGACACCTACACCTACACCACCATCAACTCTTGGATTAAGACTAACATTTGATGATATAGCAAATGCAGATTTATTAGTAGGAGATTCTAGTAGTGTAGAAGATTGGAATACGTTCTTTGATTTGCCTACATATGGTAATCCATTTACAAGTGTAGAAGTGGTTGGGAATGAAGTTAGTTTAATAGGTGGTAGTAATATTAAAGTGAAGCCAGCTTTAATGTATGATTACAACTATAATACTTTTTTGATTAGTGTTGTAGATACAGCAAATTGTATAACATCAGTTGGTGGTGATGCTTTTACTTATTGCTATGGTTTAACAACAGTTGATTTACCTGCTTGTACAATTGCTTATGGATGGCAGGATAGTCCACAAAATGATTACGGTGCTTTTGGCGAATGTGTAAATTTAATTAATTTAAACTTACCATTACTAACAACAGCAGGTTATAGTTGTTTTGCATATTGTACATCACTAACAGCAATAGATTTACCATTATTAACAACAGCAGGTGATTATTGTTTTGCATATTGTACATCACTAACAACAGTTGATTTACCACTATTAACAACAGCAGGTTA
>B570J14230_10000013_pt1 | contig 57554 bp, 66 predicted proteins | sample LakMenepilimnion_3_FD_14230 | JGI IMG/M metagenome (IMG submission 14230) | reverse complement strand
GGCCGCAGGCGGTTTTGATGAGAGATTCATTAGGGCACAAGATTGGGAGTTAAATTATAGAATTCGAAAACAAGGTGGATTAATCTGGTTTGATCCAAGATTAGTTGTTACATATCGACCTCGGAAAACCTTTTCTAAATTAGCCCGACAGTATTTCCAGTATGGCAGGTGGCGTCGAGTTATAACTCGAACTCACAGTAATACAAGCAGCTTGCGCTATTTAGCTCCACCATTTGCAGTGGTTGTAAATCTATTTTCTTTAGTTTCAGGAGTTTTTGTTACTCCGCTATTACTGCTTCCATTAATGGTTTATATCTTTACCATAGTAATTGGTGGATTTATGATCGGTAGGAAAATTACTGACAAACTTCTTATGCCTTTAGTTTTAGCAACCATGCACATGTCTTGGGGAGTTGGCTTTATTACATCGCCAAAAAACTTACTTAAACGTTAGTTGTTGTGGAGAACTGAGTTTAAGCCACTCCAAGTGCCGGTTTTAGGTAATACTTCAAGTGAACCAGATTGAGAATTTCTTCTAAATAGTAGGTTGTTTGCGCCACTTAAATCCTTAGCCTTAACGATTTTTCCATCAGGCAAAGTTATTTTTGAACCAGCTGTTATGTAAATGCCAGCCTCAACTATGCAGTCATCTCCTAAGCTAATTCCAATTCCAGAATTAGCTCCCAGCAGAGTGCGTTGGCCAACTGAAATAATCTCTTTGCCACCACCACTTAGTGTTCCCATAATTGATGCACCGCCACCGATGTCACTTCCATCACCGACCACTACACCTGCACTAATTCTTCCTTCAACCATTGATTTACCCAAGGTTCCGGCGTTGAAGTTAATAAAGCCTTCATGCATAACAGTGGTACCAGCTGAAAGATATGCACCGAGCCGCACTCGGTCACCATCGGCAATTCTTACACCCTCCGGAATTACGTAATCAACCATACGTGGGAATTTATCTACTCCGTAGACAATCATATTTCCATATTTGTTTTGTAATTCATGTCGAACTTTTTCAAATCCATCTACCGCGCAAGCACCAGCAGAGGTCCAGACCACATTTGGAAGAATTCCAAATATTCCCTCTAAATTCACAGAATTAGGTTTAACAATTCGATGCGAAAGCAGATGTAATCTCAAATACACATCACTTACATCTTTTGGTTTGTCATCAAGATTGATTTGAGTTTTAACGGCAATTTTCTTAACTTTTCTAATTGAATCATCGCCAAGTAATAAACTTAAGTCATCATCGGAATTACTTGAAGGCGCACTACCCAACCCAAGATTGTGAAAATAACATTCCAATATCTGACCAGAGTTAGTTTGGGTGGCAACTCCTAAACCAAATGCGGTGCGTGGGCTATTACTCATTACCCAAAGGTATCAAAGTGGCAGGTAGGCAATAGACTAATTACATGCGCGTATCCGTTTTCTGCTCCTCAGCACCTGATATTCCAAAAAGTGCACTTGATTTGGCATTTGAAGTTGGTCAAGCAATTGGAGCTCAGGGTTGGGATCTTGTTTGGGGTGGAGGTGCTGCCTCAATGATGGGTGAGGTTGCAAAAGGTGCAAGGTCTAAAGGCGCTGCAACTATTGGTGTAATACCTGAACAGTTAAAAAGTGTTGAGTTTGAAGATTCAGAGGCTTCAACAATGCATGTTGTAACCAGCATGCGCACTCGCAAAGCCAAAATTGAAGATCTATCTGATGCTTTTATTATTTTGCCAGGCGGAATCGGAACATTAGAAGAGTTTTTTGAAATTTGGGTTGGCCGCTACCTTAAATTTCATACCAAACCAATTGCAGTCTGTGACCCAAGCGGTGTGTATTCACCACTAAGAGAGGCTATAAATCATTTGGCCAGTCAAAATTTTATGAAGTCAGGACAAGCAGAGCTAGTCACTTGGTGCACTGATATCCCATCAACAGTAGAGGCGATAAAACTCAAATGAATAAACTTTCGCACCTTGCTTTGACTGTAGAAATTAAAAAGCCAATTGATGAAGTTTGGCGTGAATTAGTTGACTGGAAGAGCCAAAGTAATTGGATGCTTCAGACAAAAGTATGGTCGGAGTTAGATCAAGATCGAACAGTTAAGAATGGCAAAGGCGTATTAATCTTTGCATTTACTGGTTTGTTTCCTAAGTTATATCCAAAATTGAAATTAGGAATTTTAGATACTATGGAGGTCACAGCTTGGAAGCCGCCAACTGTATGTGAGGTTGTACATATTGGTCGTGTAATTCGGGGAACTGGAAAATTTGAACTTAAGAAAGTTCGTGGCGGTACAAAATTTTATTGGCAAGAAGATGTTATTGCCCCATCATTGGTATTACTTATTGTTAAGCCGATGTTGTTAATCGGAGTTTGGCTCTCACTACGCCGATTTGCAAGGCAAATATCGGCGTAACTCGAAAGTAAGGGCGATGGCGAGTAACCTTGATGCCATGGCACCTGAGAATGGCAAAAAAACTATTGCGGAGTTAATTGCCACTTTGCCTGAGGAAGAGCGTTTGATACTTACTTTGCATTTAGTAAACATGATCAGCGCCACAGAGATAGCAGAAAAATTAGGTGTGCCCGAAAGAGCAGTCGCTTCAGTAATTATCTCGGGTAGAACGCGCTTAATTGGCTTGATTTCTAAAGGGTAAAACCTGGATTTCCCACTCGTGGCTATATAGGGGATAATTAAGCCTCTAGTAAGGCTATGCATGACTTTGGCAGGGGAGAGTTAAATGGCAGCGATGAAACCAAGAACTGGTGACGGTCCTATGGAGGTCACTAAAGAGGCTCGCTCTATGGTTATGCGAATCCCACTTGAAGGCGGCGGTCGATTGGTCGTTGAGTTAAATGTTGAAGAAGCAACAAATCTAGGAAATGTTTTACAAGCAGCTGTTGCGCTAGTAAAAAAGTAAACGACAAATCTCGGCTAAATCAAGTTTATGAGTCATAAACTCCTAGATCTATATCCAAAAATCTTAAGTCAAAGTGAAAAGAATTTAGATTTATCAAAGTTTACTGCGCTCGCACTTCCAGTAATTCCTGGCGATAAAGTTGAGTTGGTTAAGAGTAGGTTTCTTAAAGAGATCACAGAATTTACTAAACTTAATTTAAACATTGAGCTAGCAAATTGGCCAGATTTTACTGCCAAGCCTGGTGAAATAATTGAGGTCCCTATCTCTGCAGGATCGTTAACTCGTATTTACCTTGTTGGAGTTGGTGATGAAGGATTTGATGATTTACGCAAGGCATCAAGTGCGTTAGGCCGAAAATTTAAATCAACAAATAGTAAAGTTCTAGTGAATTTAACAAGTAAAAAAGAGTTAATCACCTCATCGGCTGTCTCGCTAATACTTTCAAATTATCTGTACTCCCTTAAGAGTGAGCAAAAAAGTGATAAACCTAGTTTTGCAATTTATGGTAATTTTGAGCAAGAAGTTGAGCGCGCAGATGTATTAGCTTCAGCAGTCTGGAAAGCAAGAGATCTTGTACATACTCCATCAAATATAAAAAATCCTGATTGGTTGGCCAAACAAGCCGCATCAATGGTTTCTAATGCAAAAAATTCAGATCTATCAATAAGTGTTAAATCAGGAAGGGCAATCAAAGATTTCGGTGGCTTACTTGCTGTTGGAAACTCATCGCCAACTCCTGGACCTAGATTGATTCAAGTTAGTTATGCCCCAAAAGGTTCAAGCAATTGGCCACATGTGGTATTAATTGGTAAAGGCATCACATTTGATACTGGTGGGGTTTCACTAAAGCGTCCCTATGAGTCGATGATCGGAATGAAGAGTGACATGGCAGGGGCCGCTGCAGTTTTGTGTGCAACAGTTGCATTGGCAAAAACTAAACCAAAGGTACGAGTTACAACTCTTTTAATGGCAGCTGAAAATGCTCTGTCAGGCACATCTCAAAGGCCATCAGATGTTATAAAACACTTTGGCGGAACAACTGTTGAAGTTATAAACACTGATGCCGAAGGTAGGTTGGTATTAGCTGATGGACTTGCTTACGCAGATTCTGAATTGGATCCAGATTATTTAATTGATCTAGCAACCTTAACTGGGGCGGCAACTCTTGGCCTTGGCCGCCAACATGCTGCGATGTATACAAGAAATACCACTGTGGCAAAGAAGTTAGCTGAGGCTGGAAATAGAGTAGGCGATAGGGTTTGGCAAATGCCATTAGTAGATGATTATTCAGTTGCGTTAGCAAGTGATGTGGCTGATTTCAATCACACTGCAGATAAGTTTGATTTTTCTGCCGGGTCGGTTACAGCCGCGTTATTCCTAGAAAAATTTGTTGGCGACCGTACTTGGGTGCATCTGGATATTGCGGGAACTGGAAGATCTGAGGTTGATACGGGCGAGAATATTAAAGGTGGTACTGGCTATGGAGTTCGTTTGCTCATTGAATGGTTGGACTCATTTTGAACGATCAAATCTCACCTCGCGGTGATATGAATTCATATGCAGAAAATTTCGCACATGAGGATTATTTCATGCAGCAGGCACGTGCTAACGGTCAAGAAATAGGAGCAGCAGACCCTACCGCTGCAGTTGGAAATTTCTTAAAGTTTGCAGTCAATCTCGTTAATGCAAAAGCTGTTGTTGAAATTGGTACAGGTTCTGGAGTTGGTGGACTTTGGTTATTAAGCGGGATGTCTTCAGAAGCGGTTCTGACAACAATTGATTCTGAGCGTGAGCACTCTAAAATTTCTAGGACAGTTTTTGAAGATGCTGATATTTCACCAACTAGATATCGAATTATTACCGGAAAATTGATAGAGGTAATTGGAAAGCTAGCAGATGGTTCATATGACTTAATTATTATTAGACCAGCTTTAGATCTTTTCGACATGGTGCAAGAGTCATATCGACTACTTAAGCCAGGTGGGTTATTGATAATTGATCAAGTGCTAAGTGGTGGCAAGGTGGCTGATCCAACTCAGCGCGATCCTGAGAGTATTTCTAGGAGGGATGCAATAAAGTTGTTAAAAGAGGATGAAAGATGGTCAGCATCACTAGTCCCAATTGGCGCGGGCTTGTTGGTAGCCAATAAACTTACTTAAATGAACCAACCATCAGATACACCATGGTGGCAGCCAAGTGCTGAAAATAAGCCAAAGCAAATTGTTTTCAAGAGAAATAACTCAAATTTTTATATTTTTGCAGTAATCATCGCCTTAATAGCAGGTGGTGTTGGTGCATTTTTAGGACGTGGTGGTGCAACTAATTTAAGTGCTAACTTAGTTCAAACAACCAATTCAATTGAGAGAGCTCCAGATTCAATTGCAGGTCTTGCAGCCAGAGTTATTCCGGCGGTAGTTTCAATTGCGGTAAGGGGTCAGGAAGTTCAGGAACTGGATCAGGATTTTTCTTAGACAGCGATGGTTTTATATTGACCAATAACCATGTGGTTGAAGCAGCTGCGCAAAGTGGGAGTATCACAGTTGAATTATCAGATGGTAAAAAATATCGAGCGAAGTTAATTGGTAGAGACAGCTCATATGATTTAGCGGTTTTGAAAATAGATGTTGTTGGCGCACCAACTCTGCAGTTAGGTGATAGTGAGATAGTCCAAGTTGGCGATGCTGTTATTGCGATTGGCTCCCCACTAGGTTTATCTGGCACTGTGACAGCTGGAATTATTAGCTCTAAAAATCGTGCAGTTACCACTGGTAACGGCAGTGGTGAAAGTTCATTTATAAATGCACTACAAACAGATGCTGCGATTAATCCTGGAAACTCTGGTGGACCTTTAGTTGATGCAACCGGTGCAGTAATAGGAGTTAACTCTGCAATAGCAACACTTGGGTACACCACTCAGGCTGGATCAATCGGGCTAGGGTTTGCAATTCCAATAAATCAGGCGAAAAAAACTGCAGAACAATTAATTAAAACCGGTTCTGCAACCTACCCAATTATGGGAATTTCAGTTGATACTCGATTTGCAGGCCCTGGTGCGAAAATAACTAGTGATGGTGTTGGAATTACACCAGGTGGGCCTGCCGAAAAAGCAGGACTTAAAGCTGGAGATGTAATTGTTGAATTCAACGGAACTGAGATTGATAATTCCGATGAGTTAATAGTTGTAATTAGAAGCAAAAATGTGGGTGATAAGGTCAAGATTAAATACGTGCGAAATAATTTAACCAAAGAAGTAACTGTTACTTTAGCCGCTTCAAAGGGACAATAAAATGTTTAACATAGGCGGCGGCGAAATACTGGCACTGATGGTAATTGGAATGATTCTTATTGGGCCAGATAAGTTGCCTAATATTGCTGCTGATGCTGCTAGGTTTCTGATTAAAATGAAAAATATGGCACAGAATGTCACAAATGATCTTAAAGAGAACTTAGGGCCAGGCTATGAAGATCTGCAAGTTAAGGATCTGCATCCAAAAGCTCTAATCAAGAAACATATTGGTGATGTCATCGATAAATCAGATCTTGAAGTTAAGCCAAAGCCAAAGATTGATCCAGAGATACTATGAGCACGATAGAGGCAATAAATAAAGCATTAAACAATGTTATTGATCCCGAATTGCATAAACCACTTCCTGAGTTGGGGATGGTTGAGTCAGTAGATTTTAAAGATGGAAACGCAGTAATTGGAATTTTGCTAACAATAGTTGGCTGCCCAATGAAAGATAGATTAAAAAATGATATCGATAAGGCTTTATTTGAAATCTCTGAAATTAAGACCATTGAGGTCATTTTTGGGGTGATGAGCGAAGAGCAAAGAAATAATGTTAAGAAAATTATTAGAGGTGGGCGCGAAAAATTCATTCCATTTGCCCAGCCAGATTCTTTAACTAGGGTTTTAGGAATTGCCTCTGGTAAAGGCGGAGTAGGAAAATCCTCAGTTACAGTTAATTTAGCTGTTGCAGCGGCTTTGCAAGGTTTAAAGGTTGGAATTTTAGATGCAGATGTCTATGGTCACTCAATTCCTAGATTAATGGGAATGCTAGATAAACGCCCTACAGCTATTGATCAAACATTTATTCCAGTAGAAAACTACGGAGTCAAAGTTGTTTCAATGGAGATGTTTAAACCCGAAAGATCTGATCCAGTTGCATATCGAGGCCCACTTTTGCACCGCGTACTTGAGCAATTATTAAGTGATGCCTATTGGGGAGATATTGATTTGTTATTGCTTGATTTACCACCAGGTACCGGTGATATTGCAATCTCTCTTGGCCAGTTAATTCCTGGATCTGAAATTATTGTTGTAACAACTCCTCAAATCGCAGCAGCTGAGGTTGCAGAAAGAGCTGGAAGAATTGCTCATCAAATAAAGCAACCGGTAATTGGCGTTATTGAAAATATGTCAGAGACAATTTCTGAAACCACGGGAGAGAAGATTTCAATTTTTGGAAGTGGTGGAGGCGAAGAAACTGCAAGACGATTAAGTGAGCTTGTTGGTGCTGATGTACCGCTTCTTGCAAAAATTCCATTTAATGCAAATATTCGCGAAGGTGGAGATGCTGGTAACCCGCTAGTGCTAACGGACCCGAAAACCAAACAATTATTTGATTCAATCCTGGATAAAATCATAATCAGGCCTAAATCCCTAGTAGGAGTCAGGCTAAATATAAATACTTAAGATTTCTTATTAATCTTATTTACAATTTCTTCAATGGCATCAGAAATTTCACTGTGAAGGTAATCTCTTGTTGTTACCTCACCGATAGCACTTCTTAGGCTGGCAAGTTCACGAGTTAAGTACTCGGTATCAGCCATATTACGTTCTTCACGCTCTCGGTCTTCATTTCCTTGAATGCGATCACGATCTGCTTGCCGATTTTGTGCAAGCAAAATCAATGGTGCGGCATATGAGGCTTGAAGTGAAAGCAGCAAAGTTAAAAATATGAATGGATAGTGATCAAATTTCAAATTCTCTGGTGCCAGTGAGTTCCAAGTTACCCAAATTAAAACGAAAGCGGTCATGAATACTAAGAATCGAGCGGTACCTAAAAAGCGAGCAAATTTTTCTGACCAACGACCAAATGCTTCAGAATCGTAAGATGGTTTTAAGCTTCTGCGAGCCTCGCGTGGATATTCAAGAGAATTCTTATTTACATTCTTCTTTGCCATAATTATTTTGCCTCACTTTCTCTTTTTAAAGATTCAACATGTCGCCAGTTTTCTGGAAGTAAATGGTCTAGAACATCATCGACAGTGACTGCTCCAAGGAGACGCTCATTTGAATCAACAATAGGCACAGCCAGCAAGTTATAGCTCGCTAAATATGATGAAACTTCACTCAAAGTTGCTTCCGGTGCAAGGGGTGCAATATCTGTATCTAGTATTCCGCCCAAAAGAGTTGCAGGTGGTTCGCGTAGCAATCGTTGAATATGAACCACACCCATTAATCTGCCAGTTGGTGTTTCAATTGGTTGGCGACAGACAAATACTTGAGATGCTAATCCTGGTGCAACCTCTGACAATCTAACTCGAGAAAGTGCTTCAGCAACAGTTGCATCTGCTGTTAAAACTATTGGTTCAGTAGTCATCATTCCACCTGCTGAATAATCTTCGTAATCCATTAAACGTTGAACATCCTCAGCATCTTCTGGCTCCATTAACGCCAAGAGAGCTTGGGCTTTTTCTTTTCCTACTTCACGAAGCAAATCTGCAGCATCATCTGGATCCATCTCTTCAAGCACATCAGCTGCGCGCTCTCCTTCAATTTCTGCAAGCAATTCAACGCGAGATGCTTCATCCATCTCTTCAAGTACATCAGCAAGGCGCTCGTCATCTAACGCACGCGCGATCTCTACTCGACGTTTGATATTTAGATCGTGTAAAACAGAGGCTAAGTCAGCTGCACGAAGATTTGCTAAGGTTCCCAATAAATTGCTTACACCTTGATGTGTTTCTGAGATATTGATTCCAGAAATTTCACTCCAGTCAACAGTAGATGAAGCTCCACGCTTACGAAAACCTGAGCCACGCTTCATTACGTGAACTTTTTCAATAAACCAATCTCCGGTTTTTGAAAGCTCCATGGCAACATCTTCAACTGTTACTTTTTCATCATTCTCAATTAAAGTTACAGAGCGATCCAACATTTCTGATAAAACGGTTATCTCATTGGCTTCTAGGTTCAAATCTGCGCATGTTTAGTAGGCCAGTGATAATTACATGGCCATTATCAATTGAAGTAACTCTTGTAATTGGTACAAAAATTCTTTTTCTTGGTGGAACTTCAACAATGAATCCCAAAATTCGTGGCGGTTGATTATTGGAACGCAGGGTTGCAACAGCATCCCTAACCTTGCCAAGTTGATCACCATTGGGGTCAAAGACCGCAGTGCCAGCTAATCGGGCTAGGAATACTCGATTTAGGGCTGAGCCTTTACTTGTATTCATAGGCTAAGGGTATCGGCTCGATACCGACTCATAACAATAATTAAATTTATAGATAGGTTCTACCCATGAAGGATCAAGACCACACCAAACTGCCTACAGGCAGAGATATTCCATTTTTGATTCTTGGGGTGCTTGGAATTGGCTCATCGGGCCCAATTATTGCAAAAGCAACTATGTCAATTCCAACCATGATTTTCTGGCGAAATTTAGTTGGTGCATTAATCATGATGCCATTCGCGTTAGCTCGTAAAGAGTGGAAAACTAAATCACAATTAAATGCTATCCGCTGGGCAGTTGTTGCAGGCATACTTCTTTCTACACATTTTATTTGTTTTTTTTGGGCGATGAAACTAACTAGTGTTGCAACTGGTACTGCACTAACTGCAACGCAACCAATTTTTGCAGCGTTATTTATTAAATTAGCTGGTGGACATATTCCAAGGAAATCTATCGGAGGAATGGTTATCGCCTTCATATCAGTTGTAGTGATTACTGGTATAGATCTAAACCTTTCAGTCAGGGCATTCCAGGGAGATTTATTGGCAGTATTTGGCGGAGCTGTCGGAGCTGCTTACATGATGATTGGCGCTAGTGCCCAAAAAAATATTTCAACTTCCACCTTTACTTCAGTTTGTTATTCAACATGCGCAATACTGATTCTTCCAGTTGTACTTCTGACAGATTCAAATCTGACTGGCTACTCTGCAAATGAATGGTGGCTACTAGCGGGCTTAATAATTGGAGCACAGTTTCTTGGTCATACTTTGTTTAATTTCACGCTCAAACGTGTCTCTCCGGCTGTTGTCTCTCTTGTAGTATTTTTCGAAGTTCCAGTTAGTGCGTTGTTAGCATTTGTTTGGCTAGGCCAGCAACCACCTGCCGGAACTATTCCTGGAATTATTGGATTGTTATTTGGATGCACACTTTTTGTTTTGAGATCAAATCAGCCGGAGTCAAAATAAGTGATAGATCTACATACACATACAACTTTTAGTGATGGCACAGATTCACCAACAGAATTAATTAACAAAGCAATGGCTGCGGGAATATCAGTAATTGGATTAACCGATCATGATTCAACTAGCGGCTGGCAAGAAGCAGTTAATGCATTAAGGCCTGGTATATCCCTTGTGCCGGGTGCTGAAATATCTTGCCAAACTGAAGATGGCATAAGTGTGCATATTTTGGGATTGTTATTTGATGAGAACGACACTGCACTAGCAAAAACCATGGCCCAGACAAGAGAAAATAGGCATGGGCGAATGGAAAAAATCATTGCTCGAATTAATCAGGCTGGCATAGATATAACTATGGCAGATGTTTTAGAGCAGTTATCTGATGGTGCAACTTTAGGAAGACCACATTTAGCTGATGCATTAGTAAAAAAAGGTGTTGTATCAAGTCGCGATGAAGCTTTTACTCAGATGCTGCACAATAAATCTAAATATTATGTATCCCATTATTCACCAACACCAGAGGATGCAATCAAACTCATTAAGTCTGCTGGTGGAGTGTCAGTTATTGCTCATCCGATGGCTTCACATCGCGGCCGAACTATCTCACTTGAAACTTTTGGATCACTTATTCGAGCAGGGCTTGATGGAATTGAAGTTGACCACAGAGATCATTCACCAGATGAAAAAACTCAACTTATCCAACTAGCCCGTGAATACAATCTAGTTATGACTGGTGCAAGTGATTATCATGGAAATGGCAAACTTAATTTGTTAGGTGAATACAACACCCACCCAGATCAATGGGAGCGGTTAGAAGATAGAGCGGACAAGCGCCGAGTTATTGCTGGTTAATTATTGGTTTGCGAAACCAACGCGACGATCTGAAGATTCACCAACTTCAACATAACTAATCTTGCTTGCAGGCACTAAAACTTCTCGACCTTTGGTATCGCTTAGCGCAAGTACACCAGAGGATTTAATAGCTTCATTAACTTTTGCAATTACTTCAGATTGCGTACTTTCACATTCAAAATTGAGTTCATGAGTGCTATCTGAGATACCTATTTTCACCTCAGTCTTTGTTGTGCTCTTTGATGCAGTTTTTGTAGTAGCCATACCCAAACCCTATCTAGTACTTGATGCGTTTGCTAATTTAAGATTGTGATTTAGGAAACCCAGAGATTCCTCGCCAAATTAAATTCATAACCAACTCAGTGGCCCGCTTTCGATCAATTTTGCCATCACGGTCCAACCAGTGCCTTGCCGTAGTTTGAACAGTGCCAATAATTCCCACTGCGAGCATCATCGACTCTTCTTTACCTAATCCAGTATCGATTGAAATTACTGCGCTAACCGCTGCCGCACAGTCATAGGTCATGCGATTAAGCCGCTCTCTAACTTGCGGCTCTAAATTCATATCACTTTCAAAAAGTAGGCGGAAAGCCTCACCTTCGTTATCAATAAATCCAAAATATGCCTCAACTGTTGCAGCCACTCGTGAAGAGTTTTCACGATTTGAAGCAATTGCTTTTTGAATTGCAAAAACCAAAGAATCAATATGTAAATCTAGTACAGCTAGATAAAGATCAAGTTTTGAAGGAAAGTGTTGATATAAAACTGGCTTACTTACATTTGCACGATCTGCAATTTCATCCATCGCTGCAGAGTGGTATCCAGCAGCAGTAAAGACTTCAAGAGCTGCAACTAGAAGTTGGGCACGCCTCTCATCGCGAGGCAGTCGAGCAGACTTATCTTCACTCATCATTTAATTCTAATCTCATATTGGAGAGATTGTCAGGTTTTAAGCAATTTATAGTTATATTGTGCGTGTGAATTCATCAAAAAGATTACTTCTCGTCCATGCTCATCCAGATGATGAGACTATAAATAATGGTGTAACTATGGCCAAGTATGCGGCTAATGGAGTTGAGGTAACTCTTGTTACTTGTACACGAGGTGAAGAAGGTGAAGTACTTGTTGAAAGTTTAGCCAATCTTGCAAGTAGTTCTGATGACAAATTGGGAGAGCATCGAGAGATTGAACTTAAAGATGCAATGCATGAATTAGGGATTAAAGATTTTAGATTCTTAGGAGCGCCAAATTTAAAATGGCGCGATAGTGGAATGATGGGAACTGCTCAGAATGATCGAAAAGATGTCTTCTGGCAAGCAGATTTAGAAATTGCAGCCGCCGAGTTAGTAAAGATAATCCTTGAAATCAAGCCACAAGTTCTAATTACATATGACGAGATTGGTGGCTATGGGCACCCAGATCATATTAAGGCTCACCTAGTTGCAATGCGGGCAGCTGAACTTGCTGAATCTCGTGGATGGAAAATTGAAAAAATTTATTGGAATACGATGCCAAAATCAGTTATTCAAATGGGCATTGAGAAAATGAAAGAGGTTGGCTCAGACTTTTTTGGGGCTGAAAGCGCCGATGATCTGCCTTTTGCTAAGCCAGATGAATTGGTCACATCAGTTGTAAAAGCACCTGAATACGTTCCACAAAAATTAGCAGCAATGAAGGCACATGCAACTCAGATTTCTGTTGATGGGCCATTTTTTGCACTATCAAATAATTTAGGCCTGTCGGTTTGGGGAGATGAGTACTACACACTAGTAAAGGGAAAACCTTCAGAGCCTTTTGATGAAAATGGCCGAGAGCTAGATCTATTTGCAGGTATTAAGTTATGAATTTACTTAAATCAATAATTTTTGGCGCATTGGTTGGATTTAGCTCTGTTCTGCTTCACAATTTTGCTTCCCCATTTGGCTTGATCGCTTCATTTATCCTTACCTATCTGGGAATAAGAATTATTAAAGATAAATTCTTTTATATGCGCTATCAAATTCTTGCATCAGCTGCCTGGCTTGGAGTTGTTATAGCTGCTGGCACACCTGGAGTAGGGGATGAGATTTTGATTATTGGAAATACCAATGGAAATCTTTTCCTAGTCGGCGGCTTTTTATCTATTATTTTTGCTTTAGTAAAATCACGCTCAAGATATCGCTAGATTATCCATTCCCAACTTTGACCCTCTTTACTATCTTTAACTGCAATTCCTTGCTCTTGTAGCAATTTACGAAGTCGATCACTCTCCTCATAATCACCTTGTTGCCTGGCCGCAGCACGTTTATCCAGAAGTTGCAGCTGATCATTGGAAGCAACTTTTTGATCAATTTGCTTAAATAAGTTTAATCCCAGAATTTGATCGACTTTAAAAAATATTTGATACTTTGTTGCATCCGAAACCTCTTCAGATTTTTCAAGTGATCTTAGTTTTTGTAATGCTCTTGGAGTATCAAGATCTTGTTGCAAATCCGCTAAAACATCAGTAATCCATTTTCCCACCAAAAGCTGATCAACTTTGGAATCTTGCTGCCAAGACAATGTTTTGCTGCGCCACCTTTGAAGTAACAGATGAGCTGCTTTTAAACTATCCCAACTTAAATCCATCTGACTGCGATATCGATTTTCTAAAAAGCACAAGCGAAGTGCTAGTGGATCAATATGCTTTGCCTCTAAATCAGATACTAAAACAACATTTCCAGAACTTTTTGCCATCTTTCGTCCCTCAAACAATAGATGTTCACCATGCACCCACATTGCTACTGATTCGCTGCCAATTGCTGCATTTGATTGAGCCCGCTCATCTTCATGATGAGGAAACCTTAAATCGATTCCACCTAAGTGCAGGTCGACAAAATTGTTTAGATAGTGCAATGACATTGCTGAACATTCAATATGCCAACCAGGAAATCCTTTACCCCAAGGTGAATCCCAGATCATTTCACTTCGATTACCTGCCGCTTTCCACAACGCCCAGTCTGCATGGAATTTTTTAGCACCATCTTCGGTGTATTCAAAGCGGTGACCTGGTTTAAGTGAATCCAATCTATTTCCACTAATCGCCCCATAGCCCTGAAAAGTTTGGGCTGAGAAATAAACGCAATTATCAGTTCCCACATAAGCATATTCTTTTTCAATAAGTTCGGTAATTAACTCCTGCATTAATTTAATACACTCACTTGCCTTTGGGTATTTATCCGCTGGATTAATATTTAGTTTTGCAAGATCTTTGTGAAATCTGCCTTCATAAATTCGAGCAATCTCAAATGGGTCTTTGGATTCCGCTTTTGCTTGGGCCAACATTTTGTCCTCAACAAAATCTTCAGACATATGGCCTACATCGGTGATGTTTTGAATAAAGCTAACCTCAAATCCAAGGTATTTAGCTAATCTTGTTATCAAATCTCCAAGCAGAAATGTTCTTAAATTTCCAACATGCGCATCTCGATACACAGTTGGACCACAGCTATAAACTCTGATTGTTTTGCCATCACTACAAACCAGTGGTTGTAATTGTCGAGATTTTGTATCAAAGAGTGAAATCTTTGTATCAATCACGAGGTGGGACTACCTTCCATAATGCAATTTGGCTTGGGTCAAACAAAACTACGGTGCCATCCTTTTTTCTAACTGTGTTTTCACTCTCTAAAACACCGAGGATATCCCGATAGCCGCCTGCGGGATCGTGCATGCGAATACTTACTCGCTGCCCAACTTGCGCCGTGAATGGCTGCATTTGACCCTCTCGATTAAACTCAGGGCTGCCCAGACCACGAGTTGATGGCAGTATTGTCTACCTAACTAGGCAGATATAACTGTAAGGAGAAGCATGACCTACATAATTGCGCAACCTTGTGTTGATGTTAAGGATAAGTCCTGCATTGAAGAGTGCCCAGTTGATTGCATATATGAGGGCGATCGAATGCTTTATATCCAGCCTGATGAGTGCGTGGATTGCGGTGCATGTGAGCCGGTTTGCCCAGTCGAGGCAATTTATTATGAAGATGATGTGCCAGCTGCATGGAAAGAGTATGGCGAGGTAAACACAAAGTTTTTTGTTGAAATTGGTTCACCAGGTGGTGCTGCAAAGTTAGGTCCAATTGGTAAGGATCATCAAACAGTTGCCGCACTTCCGCCACAAGCGAAATAGGTTTTTCTGAAACTTCCAGATTTCCCATGGGACTTATTAGCTCCCTATGGTGATAAGGCCAAAAAATATCCAGATGGTTTTATCGATCTGTCTCAAGGCACACCAGTTGATCCAACTCCAAAATTTATTCAAGACTCTTTAGCATCCGCTAGTGATTCACCAGGGTATCCAGTAGTTGGTGGAACAGAAGCTTTACGGACCGCTCTTCGAAACTGGTCAATTAAGAACTTAGGAGTTACTGGCGATTTTGATGTGTTGCCATCAATTGGATCAAAGGAATTCATCGCTTTATTGCCCACCTTTTTACAAAGCAAGAAAGTTTTATATCCAAAGATTGCCTATCCAACATATTTAGTAAGTGCGATGATGGTTTCAGCCGAAGCAATTCCAGTTGAGATTGATGCAAGCACTTGGCCAAGTGCAGATTTAGCCTGGCTTAACTCACCATCAAACCCAACTGGGCAGGTGCAAACAGATGATGAGCTAAAAGCTTGTATTCAGTGGGCTCAAAAGAGTAATTCAATCTTGGCAAGTGATGAGTGCTACTTAAGCTTTGCAAAAGATGCAAAATCAATTCTGGCACTTGCAAATGGAAATAACACTGGCTTATTAGCTGTGCTCTCTCTTTCTAAACGTTCAAACTTAGCTGGCTATCGCGCAGGCTTTGTAGTGGGCGATAGCAAATTAATTGATCAGATTAGACAGGTGCGAAAGCATGCTGGGCTGATGGTTCCGCTGCCAGTACAACAGGCAATGATTGTTGCTTTATCGGATGAAAAACATGTGCAAGAGCAGGCAGCACGTTACAGCGCTCGCCGTAATACTCTTAAAGCCGCACTTTTAAGTAAGGGATTTAAAATAGAACACAGTGAAGCTGGTTTATATATCTGGTGCACCAGGGGAGAGGATGGCTATAAAACAGTTGATTACTTTGCCCAATTGGGAATTTTAGTAACGCCAGGTGCTTTCTATGGCAGTGATAATTTTGTAAGAATTGCATTAACAGCAAGTGATGAAAAGATTTCCCAAGCAGCAACTCGGATAAAAGCGTGAGAACTGGCGCAATACTTTTAGTCGGCGGCATGGGAAGTCGATTAATGCCACTTACTAAATCAACGCCAAAACCAATGCTAAGTGTTGCCGGGGTTCCATTTACAGAGCATCAAATTCGAAAAGCTGCAGATGCTGGGATATCTGAAATAGTTTTAGCAACATCTTATAAGGCTGAATTATTTGAACCATATTTTGGTGATGGCAGTAAATTTGGAATTAAAATCAAGTATGCGGTGGAAAAAACAGCGTTAGGCACTGGTGGCGGTATTAAAAATGCCTCATTCCTTCTTGATAATTGCGATGAGGTAGTAATTTTCAATGGTGATGTTTTAAGCGGACATAGCCTAGAAAATCAATTAGATTTTCATCGGAAAAACAAGGCAGAGGTTACTTTGTATTTAACTGAGGTAAAAGATGCACGGGCATATGGATGCGTTGAGTTAAGTGCTGATAAAAAAGTGGAGTCCTTTAATGAAAAAATGGAGAATCCAAAAAGTAACTTGATTAATGCCGGATGCTATGTGTTTAATCCAAAAGTTATTGAGCAAATAGCTGCAGATAAAGTAGTAAGTATTGAGCGCGATACCTTTCCTACGTTGTTAGCTAGTGGAACTAAAGTTGTTGGCTATGTAGATAACTCCTATTGGCTAGATATTGGAACCCCTGCTGCGTTAGTAAAGGCCTCATCTGATTTAATACTTGGAAAAATTTCCTCATCAGCCACACCAACTCATAGCGGAGATTGCTTGATCTTTGATTCTGCGACCATTGGCAGCGGATCAGAAATAAATAATGGATCGGTAATTGAAAGTGAAGTTGTAGTTGAGAGTAATTGCCAAATTAATGGATCAATTGTTGGTAAGGGAGCAAAAATAGGCAGTAATTGCCAAATAAGTGACTCAATAATCGCTCCAGGGGCCCAAATTCAGGCTGGAATGGTGATTTTAAACAATTATTTAGGCTTTTAAATATCTTCAATTTGCATACTCTCGACTTGACTTAATCGAGTTACAAGCGTGTAATTCTCCTATTAGTGGGCCCACCCTGGTCCTTAGGAACTCGAGATCTAACTTAAGAGTCATTGGAGATATATGTCAGACCAACGTGCAGAGCTAGCGGCCCTAGTAGTTTCTTCAGAACAGCTTTCCTGGCAGGAGCGGGCATTGTGTGCTCAAACGGACCCAGAGGCCTTCTTTCCTGAGAAGGGTGGATCAACCCGGGAGGCTAAGCGAGTCTGCCTTTCCTGTGATGTTCGTTCAGAGTGTTTGGAGTACGCCCTAGCTCATGATGAGCGGTTTGGAATTTGGGGTGGATTATCTGAACGTGAGCGTCGTCGCTTAAAGCGCCGTACCGCTTAAAATAACGGGTGGCTGAAAAGCAAAGTACCGGGGTTCAAACCCAACTTAAAGATCAATTTGTAACTGCGATTGTAGTTACTCATGATGGTGTGACTTGGCTTAATGAGGTTGTTGCTTCTTTATCTTCCCAAAAACATAAGATTGATCAAATCATTGCTGTTGATAATGGGTCAATTGATGACTCCGTTAAATTATTAAATAAAGCTGGCATTGAGGTAATTAAAAAATCTCGCAGAACTGGCTTTGGAGCCGCAGTAGCTGCAGCTGTTGCAAAATTACCACCACTTGATGATTCAGGAAATAAACAAGAGTGGTTATGGATTTTGCATGATGATTGTGCACCAGACCGACATGCATTAGGTAAATTACTAGAGGCAGTCATTTCACGACCTCAGGTTGGAATAGCCGGACCAAAAATATTAGGTTGGTATGACCGCAAACATATTTTAGAAGCTGGCATAAGCATTACTGAAAATGGCACTCGCTGGACTGGACTAGAAGAGCGAGAGCATGATCAGGGACAGCATGATGAAGTTAAAACAGTCTTGGCAGTAAGCACAGCTGGAATGTTAGTAAAGCGTTCTTTATTTGAAGAGTTAGGTGGCTTTGACCCAAGCCTTGAATTATTCCGTGACGATATTGATTTAGGTTGGCGCGCAAATATCGCTGGCCACTCGGTAATTTGTGTTGGCGAAGCAATTCTTTATCATGCCGAAGCTGCGGCCTCCGAAAGACGTTCGGTTGATGTAAAAGATGCGATATTGCATAGACCGTTGTTGTTAGATAGAAGAAATGCTGCTTTGGTATTGCTTGCAAATTCAAGCTGGTGGATTTTGCCGTGGGTAGCAATTCAACTTCTCTTTACCTCAATCGGACGAGCAATTCTCTATTTACTAGCAAAACTTCCAGGATATGCTGCTGATGAAATTGCAGCTATTGGTTTGTTGATATTTAAGCCAGCTGATTTAATAAAATCAAGAAGATATCGAAAATCAAGCAGAGTATTAACTGCGCGAGTCATAAAACCATTTATCCCAAATCGAAGTATTCAGATTCGAACAATTCTAGGAAGAATTTCATCATCATTATCTAACTTGTTCAGATCTAGTAAACAAGAAATATCTTTGGCCTCACCAAGTAGCTATTCAGATATCGGAGTGGTTGATGAAAGTTTTGATGAATTAGATTTTCCTGTGAAGCAAAGTTTTAGCAAGATTAGATCTCTACTAAAGCAGCCATTCTTATTTGGAGTGCTAATCACAATACTTATTTCTATTCTCTACTCCCGTAATCGCCTTGGGTCTTTGTCTGGTGGGGCAATGGCAGTCGCACCTGCAAGCGCCATGGAAATGATTACCTCCTATGTTAATTCTTGGCATTTAATCGGACTTGGTAGCAGCTCTGCTGCACCAGCCTGGATTCCAATAATTGGTATTGCATCCTTTATAACTGCCGGTAATCCGCAAATATTCTTAGCTTGTCTATTTCTCTTTTCTCCAACTTTGTTATTTATTCTTAGTTATCGGGCAGCACGGAAATATTCATTAACTAACTACTCCAGCGTATTTGTTGGAATTATTTATGCTCTATCACCGGTAACTTTGACGGCAATAAATCAAGGACGACTTGGTACTTTAGTGATAGCTCTTATTTTGCCAGGATTATTCACTTTGCTTGAAAGAAATCGAGGGGTAAAAACTATCGGTTGGCGAAAAGTTTTCTCAATTGCGTTAATAACAGCGGTAGCAGGAGCATTCTCGCCACTGTTCTTGTTATCTTGGGTGCTTTTCCAAATCGGTGTAGTGATTTACACATACTTGAATACTTCAAATTGGCAATCAACTGAAATTGCTGTAATTAGGAAAAATTTTTCTGATGATGAATACAAAAAACGTGCCGCACTGATATTTATGCCCCTGCTGATAAATATTCCAAATTCACTATCTCTTCTACTAAATCCGATTACTTCACTGCGTGAACCAGGACTTTCTCTTGAATCAGCTGGGCCGCTATCAACTCTTCTTTTTAACCCTGGAGGACCAAGTGCTCCTGGGTTATTTGTTTTGGCACCATTTGCTCTTTATCTTTTAATTGGAGTTTTTTCAAAGGATCAAAAGTATTCTGCAATTAGCGCCCTACTTGCAATATCACTTGCTGCAACTATTAGTTCATATTTTGTCCAAGGTAATAACAGTGGAGCGCAAAGAATTTGGAGCGGGCCTTTAATTTTGTTCGCTCAATTACTTGCCTTGCTACTAATCTTTGCCATAGCCGAAAGAATTATCCCGCAATTACGAATAAGCAATTTCGGCTTTAGGCACATCGCTTCTGTGTTTACAGCACTTGTCACAATTACTTCAATGATTACTATTTCAATCTGGGCAACTAGCGTGGGCGCAAACTCTGTTTTACGCGCTAATCAGGAGCAGGTTATTCCACCATTCATCACAGATTTAGCAAGTACTGAGGAACGACCAAAAACTTTGGTAATTCGTAAAACAGATGAACAGCTGAAGTACTTCGTAACTCGAGGCGGGGATTTGCAAATAGGAAATGCCGATGTAGCAAGTCAAACTCCGGAGCAATTCCATAAAGCAATCGTGGATTTAGTTAATGGCGTAGGCGGAAGCACTAGCCAGGTTTTAGGTTTTTATGGAATTAAATATGTTTACATGAAAAATCCAGCTGATGCAGGGCTTACTAGAACAATCGATGGAATTGGTGGTTTCACTAGAAGTTCAGAAACCAAAGATGGAATTGTTTGGAAGGTTGATAAGTCTCATGCACGTGTTACGTTCCAAAATAAGCAAGGGCAATTCTTCCAAGTTAATTCAACTGACAAATCATCCAAAGCTTATGTATCTGGTGCTGGCGTAATTTTATTGGCCGAAAAATATGATAAATCTTGGCACTTAATGTTAAATGGGAAACCAGTTCCATTACAGGAGCATCCATATGGAATTCCAATTTTTGAAATTCAAGAGCAAGGTGAAATTTTGTTAACTCATGATGGAACTAACCGACGGGCTTGGATTTCATTGCAATTAATTGCATTAATCAGCACAATTGTTTTGGCGCTACCTGCTGGGCGCAAACGGCGAGAAGTTCCACTTGAGGAATTGCTATGAAAATTACCCGTAATCAAGCTGCCTACATTGGTGTAGCAATCATTTTGGTTCTTTTAGCAGGGTTGTCCTATTTCGCCCCTGAGCGGGATGAACAGATCAAATTAACGAGTTCATATCCAGCAACTGTATGTCCAGCGATAGGAAACAAGGTTTCTTCAATTGCAGCTCTGACATCTTCAAAGATAGATAGAAGATTAATTGATGGTGTTAGTAAGAGACTTAATCCTGGCAAAGGCAATGTTATTCCACTAAAAAATGCCTCACTTCTTGTTGAAGGCAATCCTGGCACTTCATTAACTTTTGCAAACAACGGTTGGAAATCTATAGTGCCATGTTCTGTCAGCAATGGTGAACAATGGTTTGTTGGTGGCTCTGGTGGGCTAACCAGTAAATCATTTCTCTATATAGTTAATAGTGGATTTAGTGAGTCTGCAGTTGATTTAGAGTTATTCACATTAAATGGGCCAATTGAATCTAAACTTGTTTCAGTTCCTCAAAATTCAACGAAGAAAATCGCAATTGATTCACTTGTCCCAGGTGAAGAATCCATTGCTTTGGCTGTTAAGACTAGATCTGGACGAGTTAGTTCTTATCTATTTGATGAACGAAAAAAAGGACTCAAAGCCCTTGGAGCTGATTTTGTCGCACCAGTGGGGCAATCTCGTAAGCAGGTGGTGATTCCTGCAATTTCTGGATTATTTGGAAAACTATCTCAAAATACAAATTCTGTGTCGCACACCTTGAGATTGCTGGTGCCATCATCAATTGATGCAAATGTTGATATTTCAGTCAATTCAGATGATGGAAAATTTATTCCGGTTGGACTTTCTCAACTGAATATTAAGAGCCAAAGAGTTTTCAACGTGCCCTTAGCATTTGCACCAACAAACCAACCTTTTTCACTAATTATTGAATCAGATCAACCGATTCTGGCTTCAGTCTTATCTAATTTCTCCTACGGTAAGAGCTCTGAGATAGCTTGGGCAACTGGCGCTGATGAACTTTCGAAGTGGTCCGTGAATTTAACGGGCTCAAAACCAACATTAACTTTTGTAGGGGAGCGAATTGATATTCAGATTTCAGCAACTGGTACCAATGGCAAAAAATTTGAAAAGAAATTAACAGGTTCAAATTTCTTAGTTTGGCGAGCACCAGTTGGCTTAAATAAATTAGAAGTACTGGCTAATCGCACTGGAATCAGCGGTGGAGTTATCTTCTTGCCTGAGGCAGGTGGAATTGGGTCAAGCTATATACCAATGAACAACGGCGCCAATTTAGAAACAGCTNCCGAGCCAGTTTCTGATGCGCGCGTAATTAGTAGAGGCTAAATCCCAACTTTTTCGGCAGTATCGTATTAATCTGTTGCTATGCGAAAATCGGCCAGCCGAAACTGCTCAAGAGCAAGTTGCACTAGCGCTGCCATAAAAACTCTTACCTACATTTATTCTGACTCAACAGCAGTGCTTGGACCACTTTCAACATATGCCGAACCACATAATTACGATCTATGTGCCGTGCATAGTGAGCGATTGACTGTTCCAGTTGGCTGGAGTGTTATCAAAGAAGAGATTATTGATCAAAATCTTGGACCCTCAGATGAAGATTTAATGGCAATTGCAAATGCGGTTCGAGAAGTAGCTAATTCAGATTTGGCAAGCAAAAATATGCCACCAGAGTTAGGCCGGCGCGGACACCTTCGTGTGCTGCCATCAAATTAGTACTTTACATTTACCTTTAACTCGTCAAAGATAAACGAACTATGTTAGATAAAATCATTAAAGCCTATGACATTCGAGGCTTAGTTAAGAATGAAGTTACTACCGATTTTTCTTTTGCTCTAGGTGTTGCTTATGCAAAGTTTCTTGAGATTGAAAGAGAGCCAGCAACAATTGTTGTTGGTGAAGATATGAGAGATTCTTCCGCCCCACTTGCAGATGCCTTCTCTGACGGAGCGACTAGTCAAGGCATGGATGTAATTCGAATTGGGCTTGCTTCCACCGACATGCTTTATTTTGCTTCCGGCAAATTAAATCTTCCAGGAATTATGTTTACAGCGAGCCATAACCCAGCCCAATATAACGGAATGAAGCTTTGCAAAAGTGGTGCAAAACCAATTGGCCAAGAATCTGGATTACTGACGATTAAACAATTAATTCAAGAAGGTATTGCTATATCAAATCGCCCTGTTGGCTCAATTAGAAAAATGGATTTACTAGATGACTATGTAACTTACTTAATTGATAGGTTTCCAAAGAAAACATTTAAAAAGCGAAAGCTAAAAGTTGTAATTGATGCAGGTAATGGAATGGCTGGTTTTACAGCCCCGTCAGTGATGAAAAAACTAAATGTTGAGTTGATTCCTATGTATTTTGATTTAGATGGTGATTTTCCTAATCATGAAGCCAACCCAATTGAACCTAAAAACCTAAAGGATTTGCAGAAAAGAGTTAAAAAGGAAAAGGCAGATTTAGGTTTAGCCTTTGATGGTGATGCCGATCGATGCTTTCTTGTTGACGAGAATGCAGATCTGGTCAATCCATCCTCTCTCACGGCCCTAATTGCGGTCAGGGAATTAAAGAGGAATCCAGGTGCTTCCATTATTTATAATTTGATTTCATCAAAAGCTGTGCCAGAAATTATTCTAGAAAATGGCGGCAAGCCTGTGCGCAGCCGCGTAGGACATTCATATATCAAAAGTTTGATGGCGCAGACAGGCGCTGTATTTGGAGGCGAGCATTCAGGGCATTTTTATTTTGCAGATTTTTGGCGCGCAGATTCAGGAATGCTTGCGGCCTTATATGCACTTGCTGAGTTAATGGATTCACCTAAATCACTTTCGGAAATTTTGGAATCCTTTGATAGGTATTTTTCAAGCGGTGAAATTAACACTCAAGTCAAAGATGCTAGTAAATCAATTAAATTGGTAAGAAAAAAGTACGAAAACGAGAACGAAATAGATGAGTTAGATGGACTGACGGTATCTTCACAAAAGTGGTGGTTTAATCTTCGCCCATCAAACACCGAACCACTTCTTCGCTTAAATGTGGAGGCAGATTCCCCAAAGCTAATGGCGGAGATTAGGGACACAGTTCTATCCCTTATTTGAAGGTGATAATTTAATTGATACAGGGTATCTTTATCCTCTATCCATCCATTAGTAAACCTTAGATTTACATAAAATACACAGGAGCGTAAATGAGCACTACAACTGCAATTAGAAGTGATATTGCCAATCCTGCCTTGGCTAGTGAAGGTAAAAAGAGGATTGAATGGGCGGCACGGAATATGCCAGTGTTGGCACAAATTAAAGATCGCTTTGCTAAAGAAAAACCGTTTACTGGTATTCGAATTGCAGCATGCATGCATGTAACAACAGAGACTGCGAATCTAATGTTGGCCCTGAAAGCCGGTGGCGCAGATTTAGCTTTATGTGCTTCAAATCCACTTTCAACTCAGGATGACACTGCTGCGGCTTTGGTACATGAATATGGAATTTCAGTATTTGCTAGAAATGCAGTTGATCGCGATGGATATTACGGTCATTTAAATTCTGCACTTGATATCAAGCCACAACTTGTATTTGATGATGGTTGCGATCTTGTCAACGTATTGCACACAACTCGGACAGAATTAATTGCTGGAGTTATGGCAGGTTGTGAAGAAACAACAACAGGGGTAATCCGATTGAGCCAGATGGCAAAAGACGGTGCACTGAAGTTTCCAATGATTGCAGTAAATGACACTGATACTAAGCATATGTTTGATAATCGATACGGCACAGGTCAATCAACATTTGATGCAATATTTCGTGCGACAAACACCTTAGTTGCAGGAAAAATTGTTGTTGTTGCTGGATTTGGCTATTGCGGAAAAGGTGTTGCTGAGCGGGCAAAAGGTTTAGGTGCTGAAGTAATTGTTACAGAAATCGATCCAACTAAAGCACTAGATGCTTTAATGCAAGGATTCCGAGTTATGCCTATGACACAAGCAGCAGCAATCGGTGATTTGTTTATAACAGTAACCGGTAATCGTGATGTGTTGCGCGATGAGCATTTTAAAATAATGAAAGATGGAGCAATTTTGGCAAACTCTGGTCACTTCGATATCGAAATCGATGTTGCATGGCTTGAGAAAAATGCCAAGCAGAAGAACTCCAAAATGCGTCATCAAACAGATGAGTATGTGATGGCTGATGGCCGCCGAATTTTGTTAATAGCTGAAGGCAGACTTGCAAACTTGGGCGCAGCCGAAGGACATCCTGCATCAGTTATGGATATGTCTTTTTCAGATCAAGCTTTAACAGCAGAATGGCTGCTTAAGGCCGGAAAAGATCTAACAGCCGGATTACATAACGTGCCAGTTGAGATTGATAAAAACGTTGCTAGATTGAAGTTGGAGAGCATGGGTTCTGCTTTAGATATTTTGACTCCTGCTCAAGAGCTTTACTTGAACTCTTGGGAACACGGTTCTTAAATGACTTTGGTCATGGTTGTTGATGACGACCAAGACTTGGCGGAGATGCTCAGCATTGTTTTAACTGGCGCAGGCATGAAAGTTGATTTAGTAAATCGTGGTGATCTAGTTATTGATAGATTCAACGCAAGTCCACCAGATTTAGTTCTACTAGATGTTATGTTGCCTGGAATCGATGGCATTGAAGTTTGTAAAATAATTAGAGAACAATCTATGGTGCCAATTGTGATGCTCACTGCTAAAGGTGATACACATGATGTGGTTATGGGACTTGAAGCTGGTGCAGACGATTACATGGTTAAACCTTTTAAACCTCAAGAATTAGTAGCAAGAATTAACACGAGATTAAGAAGAGTTACAAAGGTAGGTACTTTAAGTATTTGCGACTTAGTTATTGATCAGATGGAGCATAAGGTTCTTAAAGGTGACAGAGAAATAGCTTTAACCAGACTTGAGTTCGATCTCTTAGTCGCACTAGCTAAAGAGCCAGGTCGAGTTTTTACGAGGGAAGCCTTGTTAAATGAGGTCTGGGGTTATCAGCATGCGGCCGATACTCGACTAGTTAACGTGCATGTCCAAAGATTACGTTCCAAAATCGAATCCGATGCGGACAATCCAGAGTATGTATTAACCGTAAGGGGTGTTGGATACAAAGCGGGGGCGGCTAAGATTTAGATATGTTCATAAGCAAATTAAAGATTAGGCAATCCCTAAGTCTTAAAGTTTTGCTAACAAGTATTGCTTTTTCTATTTTGATTGCTGCTGTTATTGGAATATCAGTAAGAGATCGAGTGGCCTCAACAATTATCAATGAAAAAATATCTATATCCAAAGTTGAGACAGCAAATGCTATTTATCTTGCCCAAAAACATTTTAAAATCGCTAAATTCCAAGGAGATGTTGGATTAAATAAGGAAGTTCAGGAATTTATTGCATCTAGCAAAGAAGATGGTTCACTTTCAGGCAGAGAGACAGTGATTTTACCAATTGCCACCAACAGTAAAGTAGGAAGTATCTATCAAACTGTTCCTTCATTACTTGTACTGGACTCAATTCCAGATAAATTCAGAGAACAAGTGCGAGCAGCAAATGAAGTGCTAGAAGAGAGAATTACAGTCAATTATTCAGATGGAAAACAATTACCTGGTTTCATTATTGGTGGAAAATTAAACATACCTAGAAATGGAACATATGAGATTTATTATCTGTTTAATTTGACCGCGCAGTACGAGAGCATTGCCGTCGTAACTTGGACCTTATTGGCAGCCGGATTGCTACTTGTAATTCTTATCGGTTTAAGTACTCAGTTTGTAATTCGACAGGTTGTGTCACCGGTGCAGCAGGCTGCTGCGGTAGCTGAGAAATTTACGCAAGGTGATCTAACTAGTCGTATGGCAGTTTCTAGCGAAGATGAGCTAGCAAGTCTTGGCAAATCCTTTAACGAAATGGCAGTATCGATTCAACAACAAATTTTAAGATTAGAAAATCTCTCCTTACTGCAGCAGCGATTTGTTTCTGATGTTTCACATGAGTTACGTACACCATTAACAACTTTAAGGATGGCTGCTGAAGTTATCTATGAACAAAAGAGTAGTTTTGATCCAAATATTGCTCGCAGCAGTGAGTTATTAGTCAATCAAATCGATCGGTTTGAACTATTACTCTCAGATCTACTAGAGGTAAGTAGGTTTGATGCAGAGGCAGCTACATTGGGAGTAACAGAGGTTGATATCTGTGATTTAGTGAAGAAAACGGTTGATTATTTGCATCCAAGTAAATCAAATTTGTTTGATTTTTCATCACCACAAGATCAAATATTTATTCAAGCAGACTCCCGAAGAGTTGAAAGAATTCTGCGAAATTTAATATCAAATGCGATTGATCATGGCGAGGGCGGCAAAGTTAAAATTCAGATTAAAGAAACTGAAAATGAAGTGGCTATTGGAGTTCGAGATTACGGTTTAGGTTTTGAAGAATCAGATGCTCCCTTCCTATTTGATCGTTTTTGGCGCGCTGATCCATCCAGAGCACGAACCAGTGGTGGAACAGGACTTGGGTTATCAATTGCACTTGAAGACACAAAACTGCACCAGGGACAGTTATGGGCTTGGGGTCAACCTCAACAAGGAGCTCACTTTGTGCTAACTCTTCCTAAACAACATGGTAATTCAGTTCAATCATTTCCGATTTCACTAGAGCCAGATGACCTTATTTCAACAGGTTTTAAGTATTGATTAATTGAAAGTGAATCTCTGCTATAACACATAAATGTTTGGAGCTTTGAATTCACTAAAAGAATTAGTCTTCCCAGATATTTGTATCGGATGTAGTTCACCTAATTCAAAGTTTTGTTTTAACTGCCAGCTAAATTGGAAAAGTCCTGTTAAAAAAAGTTATGTAGGCAGCAACCCTTTGTATTTCAAAAGTAACTACAGTACTGAGGCAGCCTCAATTATTTTATTGGCCAAGGAGAGTTCTAATCACGAGGCAATTAAAACACTCTCAGAAAGTATCGCTGAATCAATAATTTTTGCAGTTAAGGATATGAAGATTAATTCGTTAATCTCTATCGTNACGGTTCCATCTTCAAAATCCTCAATCCGCAGAAGGGGTAGAGACCACATCAACTTTTTAGCTCTTGAAGTTGTCAAGAAAATTGCATCCCNTAATCTCGCTGTTGAGTATTTACCAATCCTCATTGCAAAGAAGAACATTAAGGATCAAAGTAAATTAAATNGCAGTCAACGTTCGGAAAATACAANGGGNAATTTCGGGGTAATTGGCTGTGAGTTTCCTCAGGGAGCGATTTTCTTGATTGATGATCTAGTCACTACTGGTTCTTCGATGTTAGAGGCTGTTAGAGCCCTTTCTGAAGCCAAAATGACCGTGACCGCCTTGGTTTCTGCGTGTGCGGTGGGGCGTAATTCTCTAATACCATAAGGCACTACGCATTTTAGAAAATATTTTAGAGATCACCGGAGGATCCTTGTGGGTTTGCTAGACAAGATTTTGCGCGCCGGTGAAGGCAAGGCTGTTAAGCAGTTAGCAAAAATTGCTCAAGAGGTAAACAAATTTGAGTCACAAATTTCAGCTCTTGACGATGATGGATTACGTAACAAAACTTCTGAGTTTAAGCAACGTCATGAAAAAGGCGAAAGTTTAGATTCAATTTTGCCAGAGGCATTTGCAGTTGTGCGCGAAGCAGCTAAAAGAACTTTAGGTCAGCGACATTACGATGTTCAGTTAATGGGTGGCGCAACCTTGCATCGTGGAAATATTGCCGAAATGAGAACTGGTGAAGGAAAGACTTTAGTCTCCACCCTTCCTGCTTATTTAAATGCATTAACTGGTAAAGGTGTTCATATTGTTACAGTCAATGATTACCTGGCTGAACGTGATAGCGAGTGGATGGGTCGAGTACATAGATTTTTAGGATTAAAAGTTGGAGTAATTCTGGCAAGTATGTCACCGGCTGAACGTCGCGAAGCTTATTCAGCAGATATAACATATGGCACAAATAATGAATTTGGATTTGATTACCTAAGAGATAATATGGCTTGGAGCCTTGCAGATTGCGTGCAGCGAGAACATAACTTTGCAATTGTTGATGAAGTTGACTCTATTTTAATTGATGAAGCAAGAACTCCTTTAATTATCTCTGGCCCAGCCGATAAACCCACTAAGTGGTATGTAGAGTTTGCTAATTTAGTTGGGAAGTTAACTCTTGATAAACACTATGAGATCGATATCAAGAAACGAACAGTAGGAATTTTGGAAGAAGGCGTAACCAGAGTTGAAGAAGCGCTGGGTATAGAAAATCTGTATGAAGCAGCAAATACACCAATGATCGGATATTTAAATAATGCAATCCGAGCAAAAGAGCTTTTTAAGCGGGATAAAGATTATGTTGTAATGAATGGTGAACTACTAATTGTTGATGAACATACTGGAAGAATGCTTGCTGGACGCCGATACAGCGAAGGTCTACATCAAGCGTTAGAGGCGAAAGAGCGCATTGAAATTCAAGATGAAAATCAGACTTTAGCGACCATTACCCTACAAAATTACTTCCGCTTGTATAAAAAACTAAGCGGTATGACTGGTACGGCAATGACAGAAGCATCAGAATTTATGCAGATTTATAAGCTCGGAGTTACGCCAATACCAACTAACAAGAACATGCAAAGAATTGATCAGTCAGATTTAATCTATAAATCTGAAGAGGGTAAATTCCTAGCAGTTGCAAATGACATTGTTGATCGACATAAAAAAGGCCAACCTGTCTTAGTTGGTACTGTTAGTGTTGAAAAGTCAGAGGAGTTATCTTCAATTCTGAAAAAACGTGGCATTGCACATGAAGTATTAAACGCAAAACAACATGAACGCGAAGCTGCCATTATTGCTAGAGCTGGAACTATTGGCGCGGTTACTGTGGCAACCAATATGGCTGGTCGAGGAACTGACATTATGTTGGGTGGCAATCCTGAATTTATGGCCGACTTTGAACTACAAAAACGAGGATTAAATCCGGCTGAGACTCCAGAGGATTATGAGAAGGCTTGGCCAGATGAAATTGCAAAACAAAAAATGGCAGTTGCTAAAGAACACGAAACCGTTGTTTCATTGGGCGGACTTTATGTGTTGGGAACTGAGCGTCATGAGTCTCGTCGTATAGATAACCAGTTACGTGGTAGATCTGGTCGACAAGGTGATCCTGGTGAATCAAGATTTTATCTATCACTTCAAGATGACTTAATGCGTCGATTTAACTCTGGCATGGTTGAAAGATTTTTGGGCGCTGCTGGAATGCCAGAAGATACTCCACTGGAATCAAAAATTGTAAGTAACGCGATTAAATCTGCACAAACCCAGGTTGAATCTTTGAACTTTGAAATGCGAAAAAATGTGTTGAAGTATGACGATGTTATGAATAAGCAGCGCGAAGTTGTTTACTCAGAGCGTCGTGAGGTTTTAGAAGGTGTGGACATTAAAGAGTTGGTTGAAGTTTCGTTAGAGCAAACCATTTCAGCTTATGTTAATTCTGCAACTGCAACTGGAGTTGCTGAAGATTGGGACCTAAAAACCTTATGGAATGCACTTAGAAATCTGTATCCAATTTCCTTTACAGATGAACAAATGTTGGCCGAAATTGGTGGAGCAGTTGCATTAGATAGCGAGTATTTGCTTGAGAAGATACTTCAGGACTCAAGGCAGGCGTATCAAAACCGAGAAGCTCAACTAACTCCAACTGTAATGCGAGAGTTGGAACGAAAGATTTTGCTTTCAGTATTAGATCGAAAATGGCGAGAGCACCTTTATGAAATGGATTATTTACAAGAGGGCATCGGCTTGAGAGCAATGGCTCAACGTGATCCATTAGTTGAATATCAACGTGAAGGGTTTGATCTCTTTGCAGCAATGATGGATGCAATGAAAGAGGAATTAGTTAGCTTTGTGTTTAATGTTGAGGTTCAGGTAGAAGGAGATCAAGTTGGGGCTAAAGGATTAACACCAGCGCCAGCGCCAGTTGCCGCACTTCAATACTCAGCAGCCGATGTTGAGCCAACTGCTGCCGGTGGAACTTCAAAAAATGCACCATGTCCATGTGGTTCTGGTAAAAAATATAAAAGGTGTCACGGAGCTTCTTAAAGCAGATTCAAATCAGTACAGATCCATCGCTTATCAACACCTTCAACTCGTAGCGAAAGTGATCGAACTCGATCTAAAACTCGCAGCGTGACTGTAATCTCCAAAACACCTTCAATTGGTTGGGCAATATAAATTTTCCGGATTTGGCAACTTTTTGTAGCAGGCGTTGCGAGCTCTGTAATTCTTCTTAAAACTGAGCGATGGCAATTTCGATTCATTTGCAATACTGATCTTCGACCAGACCAAACTTCAATAATTTTGATTACAAATGCTTGACTGAACTGATGTAGATCTGGCAACTCAGACAAAGCTGAGGGAATTGGTGAGAACTTGGGGTGAAAGAGCTCACTTCCAAACTCTTTATCCAATGATGGGACTAGATATAGCTTTTTAATTCCTGAATTAGCAGGTTCGATTAATCTCTGTGCAAGTGTCATAGTTCAAACCTTTATTTACTTCAGGCCAACTGAGATCATCCGAAAGGATGATTTCTGCCTTAGGTTTTACTGGTAAAAAATGAGAGTGAATGTGACAAAATTTGATATCTTCAAAAACTCAAGACTTGCGTTAGGTCTAGCTCTTTTCATAATTGCACTTACATCAGCAAGCTTGATATCTAAGGAAGCAAACCGGTCAGTTTTGGTTTGGGCTAGTACAGGATCTTTGGCTCCAGGCCAAGTTATTGAACAATCAGATGTAACAACTGCCTCTGTTTTACTAGCCCAATCAGCAAAAAACTACCTTTCAACCAATGCTCAAATCATCGGTACAACTGTCCTAACAAGTATTGCAAGCGGTGATTTAATTCCGGCAGCAGCACTTGGAGCCGGGATTGATAGCACCAATCAAAGGTTAGTACCAATAACAGTTGATGCATCAGATTTACCTATCGCATTAGGACGAGGAGATATTGTTGATTTATATGCAGTCAAGAAAGGAAATGCGCAAGTTGAATTCAATCCAGCATTATTGGCTTCAGAGATAAGTGTTGACCAGGTTTTAGAGAGAAACAACTCCGGTGTTGTTAGCGTGCTAGTTATTTTGAACAACGACCAAGTTTTGCCAGTTTTAACTTACATTGCTGAGAGCAGAATAATTCTTGTTAGAACTCGCTGAAGCAAAGCTAAATGTTGTTACCGCTATTTCAAATAATGATGATGAAGAATCGGTTGCACACCTTTTACACTCTCAAGGTTGTAACATTATTTTCCGAGCGTTAAACCTGCAATTACTTACAGAATTTCTAAGCAGGTATGATTTAGAGATCATTGTTATCTACTCTAAAGAGTTTTTAACCACCTCCCATATCGAGGAATTGCTAATAAACTCCTCAAGCACAAAATTTATTGAACTATCACCTGGAGTTAACAAGCAGTTCTTACTTGGTCAACTTGCTCAAGTGAGTAGGCCACCACTAATTCACCAATTAGCCCGAGTTGATAACTTAACTGCTGTGTTTGGAAGCTTTGGATCGCCTGGAATCTCAACGATTGCAAATCATTTAGCTGTTGCTACTTCAGCCAGAGTTATTGCACCAACTCATCATAATCTTAGGCCGTTAACCTCAGCTCAGGTGGATGTGATTAGTGCAGCGCAATTAGATAAAACTCTTTCAGACATTGGAAGTGATCCAGTAGTTATAGATGCTGGGGCTTGCATAAATCTGACAAAGATTCTCTCCGACCGGAGAGCATCAGCACTGTGGTTGAGCCAGAGTTTAATTTGTGCTAAATCGATAATCTATGTTGTGAAAGCAAATGATAATGGCATGATCTATCTATCAGAATTTGTATCAGACTTTAAGAAGGTCATCAATCCACCAAAAATACTTTATGTCTTAAATCAACAAAGATTTGATCGAAAAGGTGAGGTGATTCAGGCTAAGTTTCTGGAATTAATTGATTCACAAATCCATGTTCAAGTTCCATATGATCGCCGATCGGAGCAGTCACAAACCAGGGGATTAGCAAGATTTTGGCGCAATACAACCTTTAACAAGCAGATAGCAAAAATTGGTAGCCAGCAGATATAAAAGTAGCTCTACCATTGGCTCATGGCATCCCTTTCAGAGCTAATCTCAGAGAACTCAAAAATGAGCTCAAGTGAAATTGAGCATGTTACAGAGCTAATTGCTGAGTGGAGATTGTTAGCCGACTTATCCTTTGCAGATCTTTTACTTTGGTTGCCAATACGTCGAGATGAGAAATCTTGGCCTGAAGGATATTTAGCTGTTGCCCAGATTAGGCCAACAACTGCCGCAACCGTGTTCACTGAGGATTTAATTGGGACAGAGATTAATTGGGGAGATCGACCATTAATTGATCAAGCATTATCTTCAGGAGAAATCATTCGAGATGCAAAACCTGAATTAGTCGGCCAAATAATGATTAAAGAAGAAACCATACCTGTCATATTTAATGGAAAAACTCTAGCAATCATCTCAAGACACCGTAACTCAGAACTAATGCGCCAGCCTTCTAAGCTTGAACTTAACTACCGAGAAATTGCTCATAAAATCTATAAAATGGTTTCAGAAGGCAATTTTCCAATTAGAAATAGTTTATATAACTCTGAGTCCGCTCCAAGAGTTGGTGATGGATTAATTCGGTTAGATGTGAACGGCACAATTTTCTTTGCCTCACCAAATGCGAGATCTGCTTTGAGCAGAGTTGGATTCCAAAAAGAGATTGAGGGAGAGAATTTAGGTTCGGTATTTGCAGGACTTGGCCAGGGCGATAATCAGCCAACAGATGAGTCATGGCAAACATTGCTGAGTGGAAAATTCCTGCGCAGAGCCGAATATGAAAGCGCCCAGGCAGTGATAGATATTTTGATTATTCCACTTACTGATGGCCAAGATCGAATTGGAGCAATCGCTTTGATTCACAATATTACTGAGCTTAGAAACCGAGATCGTGCTCTAATTACAAAAGATGCAACAATTAAAGAGATACATCATCGGGTGAAGAATAATCTTCAAACCGTTTCTGCATTATTGCGTTTACAATCAAGACGGGTAACTGATCCAATTGCAAGTGCGGCGCTAGATGAAGCGGTGAGAAGAGTGGGATCAATTGCCCTGGTTCATGAAACTTTGTCTAATCAATCATCTGAATTTGTCGAGTTTGATTCAGTTTTTGAGCAAATAATTAAAAACTCTCTTGACTTGTCACCAAGGAAAATTGAATTTAACAAGGTTGGAAATTTTGGCTCATTTGATTCAAAGACCGCAACAGCTCTTTCTCTGATAATCACTGAGTTGATTCATAATGCCCTTGAGCATGGCTTAACCCATTCAGGCAATAGTTTGACGGTTGAGATCGCTCGAGATAGGAATAAGTATGTAGTGAGTGTTTGTGATGATGGCCCAGGATTTCCGGAAGGGTTTAGTATTGAAAAATCTGCAAATTTAGGACTTCAAATAGTCAATACACTGACAAAAAATGAATTGAATGGTAATTTGATTTTAAATCGAATTAACAACTTAACTAAAGCCGAAGTTGTTTTTGGAATTAATTAAAAGGTATTTTGGCTTTCAATCTGACGAGCACGGTTTCTTGCAGCTCTTCTCTTCATAGCCCGTCTTTCATCCTCTGATAACCCGCCCCAGACTCCAGCATCTTGTCCGCTTTCTAATGCCCAAGCCAGGCAAGGCTCTTTAACTGAGCATCTTTCACAAATCTTTTTTGCCTCTTCAATTTGGGCTAAGGCAGGGCCTGTATTTCCTACCGGGAAGAAAACCTCTGGATCTTCTTCGCGACAAGCTGCTTCATGTCGCCAATCCATAGGGCAGCAGCTCCTTCGTTAGGTGAGTGTTAATTGTTAAAGTAAATAAAATCAACTGGCTTATTCTCTCTTTAATTGAATTAATAAACAAGGATATTTTGCTGTGAAATTAGAATATTTCTAGATTTGTTTCACTATCTGGATATTTTTGTGCTCTAGGCGGGAATCAAACCTATACACCCGCCTGCGGAAGGCAGTGCTCTAGCCCTTGAAGCTACGAGGGCTAATCATGCGGCCAATGGTGAAATTAATCTCGTGATTGGCGATATTGCACCAGCCTTACCAATAAGAGAGAATTAGCAAATGAGTCAAACTGCTTATTTTGCTACTGGTTGTTTCTGGGGTGCAGAGCGAAGATTCTGGAAATTAGATGGCGTAATGCAAACCTCGGTTGGATACATGGGTGGCAATAAATCTGATCCAACTTATAAAGAGGTTTGTACTGGCACAACTAATCATGCAGAAATGGTTGAAGTTATTTTTGATCCAGCAGTAATTTCCTACCAACGACTCTTGGCAGAGTTTTGGGTTATGCATGACCCAACCTCACTTAATCAGCAGGGCGGAGATATTGGAACTCAATATCGTTCCTCGATTTACACAACATCAGCTGAACAAATGGCCCAAGCACTTTCAAGTAGAGATGTTTATCAAGCTGAATTAAGTAAGCAAGGGATAGGAAAGATCGTAACCGAGATACTTCCGGCTACCTCAATTACATATTGGCTTGCCGAGGATTATCATCAAAGATATTTAGAGAAAAACCCAAATGGTTATGACTGTCACTCTTCAACTGGAGTTGCATACCCAATTGAAGTGATGAGTTAAAATGGATGAAATTAAATCAGTAAATTCAAATGGCAAACCTTACAAAGTTAAGGTTGATGAGGAAGAATTAAAAAATCGAGTAGATCCGCTTTCATATGAGGTATTGCGTAAAGCGGCAACAGAGACTGCATTCACTGGGGAGTACACCGACAGCGAAACTATTGGCGTTTATAAATGTAAGGCTTGTGCAGCAGAATTATTTAGATCCGATACCAAATTTCATTCTGGTTGTGGGTGGCCATCTTTTTATGCACCAACCGAAGATGATGCAGTTGAATTAATAGAGGATCGTTCTCTTTTTCCTCGCATTAGAACTGAGGTTAGATGCTCAGCCTGTGGCTCACACTTAGGACATGTATTTTCTGGTGAAGGCTATGCAGTACCAACGGATCAAAGATGGTGCATAAACTCGGTTGCACTTGTCCTTGAGCCAAGAAATAATGCTTAAAAATCAGATATTCAGAACAAATAAATATTTTTAAACGATGGGTTAGGCTAAATGCATGAACCAAGATCATAATTGGCAGGATTTAAGTCCGGAGTCAAAAGTTGTTGCATCTGGAAGGCCAGCTAAAAAAGCTGATGGCGAACTAAATCCACCGATTGCTTTGAATTCAACCTTTCATGAAGGCGGACCGATTGGTTATGGCCGATATGGAAATGAATCTTGGAGTGCGCTAGAAGAATCAATCTCAATTCTTGAAGGTGGAAAAACTTTAATATTTTCATCCGGAATGGCAGCGATCAGTGCAGTCTTTGCTCTTCTGCCTGAAGGTGCTGTAATTGTTGCTGCAAATAATGGATACCAAGGGACCACAACTCTTCTAAAGAAATTGCATGAAAGTGAAAAACTTAAGGTTAAGTTTGTGAATTTGGCAAACCTAGATGAAACTTTGGCTGCAATTGCTGGATCACAAATGCTTTATTTAGAGTCACCTATTAATCCTTTACTTGAAGTTGTTGACCTTCCTAAAATAATTAGTGCTGGAAAAGCAGCAGGTTGTGGAGTAGCAGTCGATAACACTTTAGCTACACCACTTTTGCAAAATCCACTTGCTCTTGGCGCTGACATTGTTATTCACTCAGTTACTAAGTACCTGTCTGGTCATAGTGATATTTTGCTTGGATCATTAAGTACAAATGACTCAGCTTTGTATTCAAGGCTTGAACAATCACGCAGGTATGGTGGTGCAATTGCAGGCCCATTTGAAGCTTGGCTTGCTTTGCGCGGACTTCGCACATTCGCACTTCGTATGCAAAGATCTCAAGAAAATGCGTTAGAGCTTGCAAACCGCTTAGCAAATGATCCACGCATATCAAAGGTTCGATACCCAGGTTTGCCTTCAGATCCATATCATTTACTAGCTAAATCATTTATGCGTGGTTTTGGCGCAATGATCTCATTTGAAGTGAAAGCAACAGTTGAGCAGGTTGATCTAATGTGTAATAGTTCTAAGTTGATTACAAATGCCACATCCCTTGGTGGAGTTGAATCAATCTGGGAAAGGCGTCGTCGATGGCCAACAGAAAGTACAACAGTCCCAGAGAATTTGATTAGGTTTTCAGTTGGAATTGAGAATGTGGATGATTTATGGGCCGATATTGAGCAAGCTTTTAATAGCGCAAAAATTAAATAATGCAGTTAAAAATTAGGGATGCAGTTCAGGCTGATTTACCAAAAATAATTCAATTCATTAAAGATTTGGCAGAGTATGAAAAAGCGCCAAATGAGGTAGTACTTTCCATTTCAGATCTGGAGCAATCACTTTTTGGTACGAACCCTCAGGTCTACTGCTTGATTGCTGAGCTAGAGAATGAGGTAACTGGCTTTGCCGTCTGGCATTTGAATTACTCAACTTGGCTTGGAAAGCATGGAATTTATCTTGAGGATCTTTATGTTGATCCAAAGTATCGGGGCCAAGGTCATGGAAAAGCCTTATTGCGAAAACTTGCTCAAATTTGTGTTGAAAGAGGATACAAACGATTGCAATGGTGGGTATTGGATTGGAATCAGAGTGCGATCGATTTTTATAAATCCATCGGAGCTGAGCCGATGGACCAATGGACTGTCTTTAGAGTATCTGGGAGTTCACTGGAAAAACTCGCCACCGACGCATCTTGAGCACCGCCTTCACCAAATAGATAGTAGATTTATCTCATGATTAAAGCCTTCAAAAGATTATTTGCACTTCTTGCTGGCGTGCTGGTTATTTTTGGTGCGCTCAAGAGTGTATTTAACTGGCTAGCTCGCACTGAAAGTGATGAGTATGAAGTCTGGAGCGATGATGAAGAACGAGAAGACGCCTAGATGAGTACTGAATATATTGCTGGTTCTTGCAATATAGGTAAAGGTGAGGTTAGAAGAAGGAAATTTGTTGCTCTAATTGGGGCTGCTATAACTCTTACGACTGCAACCACATTATTTATAACTGATCAATCAAGAATTGCTCGGCTTTCTATATTCATACCAGCCATAATTTTTGCAATTGGTTTTGTTCAATCTAGAAAAAAATTCTGCCTAGCTTATGGATTGGCTGGCACTTTTAATTTCGGTGGCCTTGGTGATGTTAAGCGTGTACAAAGCGAGGAAGACCGCAAAGCTGATAGAACAACAGCACTTTCAATTTTGGCACAATCTGCAATGCTCGCAGTTGCTATTACCGCTGTAGTTTTTGCACTGCCTCTATAAATCTTCGTAGCTTGAGGGCAACTCTCCTACATTTAAGAACTTTAAGTATTGTTCAGTGATCTCTTCCGGCTTACCAGATGCGAGCATCTTGCCTTTATGCATCCAAATTGCATGATTACACAACTCATTTATTGAAGAAAGTGCATGAGATACGATCAAAATAGTTCGAGCCTCATCACATAGTTGTCTCATACGATTAAATGATTTTTCTTTAAATGCCGCATCACCTGCCGAAAGCGCTTCATCCAACAATAAAATATCGGGCGTCATATTTACAGCAACAGCAAATGCAACTCGGCTATACATTCCATTGCTATAAGTTCGTACTGGCATATCTATGAATCCCTCGGGCAGGTCAGCAAAATCTGCAATTGCTTCAGTCTGACCTTCTATTTCAGCCTTGCTCATGCCAGCTGCAAGTCCACCCAAAATAATGTTGTCTCGACCAGAAAGTGATTTGTTAAACCCAACTCCAAGAGCTAAAAGTGTTGAGATTCTGCCGTTAACACTAATTTTGCCAGCAGTTGGCGGCAAGATGCCAGCAATTGCACGCATTAGAGTTGATTTACCAGCACCATTAGCACCAACAATTCCAACTACAGATCCGTGTGGAATTTCCAAATCTAGACCTTTGACCGCCTCTACTGTACGAGTTCTAACGCGCTCACCTTTACTTGCTCGCATGATTGCATTCTTAAGCGTTTTCTTTGACTCAACATTGATTTTATAACTAATAGACAAGTTTTCAATTTTGATTGCCAAATTCTCTGGCATTGATTTAATTTCTTTAGATGCGGACGGCAAAATCGCGCTCCCTTGATATAAAGAAATATGCACCAAGTACAAATGAGAAAAGTGCCCAAAATAGGCAAGCAATTATTTGTGAAAGCGTTGGCAATAATCCATCAATCCAAATTCTTGAATTAGCTGAAAGTATTGGCCCAAGTGGATTCAAATAGAGAATTACTCGGTGCCAGCCGTTTAACATATCTGGCTGCCATAAAACTGGTGAGGCATAAAGCCAGATTCTCATTATGTAGGTCAATAGTTTGGTGGTATCTCGGAAGTAAACATTCATGGTTGCAAAAAGCAGGGAAAGACCAAAACTTGTTACAACTAGAAGTAAAAACAGAAGTGGCAAAACGACATAACTAATTGTTAAACCAGGTAAAGATGAGTCATTAAAAAACAACTTTCCAATTACAACAATTAGCACATAGATAGGAATAGTAGGTAAAAATTGCTTAGCGGCACTTATCGCACTTGATAACGGCAGCAAAGCTCTTGGAAATGCTTGATTAAGAATTAAACTGCCACCAGAAGTTATTGAGTGAGCGCCTAATAGAATCGTATTTTGAGCGAAGTAAAAGGTAAATAGCCCAATTAAAATATGGCAAAGTGTTGTGAATCCACCGCTTTGCCCTCTGCCACCTTGGATAACTGTGACAAGAAGAAAGTAAACAACTGCTAAAAATAATGGATTTAAAACTAACCAAACCTTGCCAAGTTTTGACTCTAAGTACTCTGCCTTATCGGAAAATTTAGATAATTCGGTAGAAAACTCTCTTCTGCGCCAAAACTCTCGAAAGTAAGGGCGCAGCGGAGGAAGTGTGGAGCTGTGTGGTTCAAATACTTGAAACTTGTTTGCGCCCTCAATCATGAGGGTTATTCTGCCACCTTTGATTTAGAACTAACGACCAGACTTGCAATAGTTGTAGCCACCAATGTTCCAATAATGACCGTCAATGAGAATTGAGTCGATATTTCTGGTATTTCAACCCCTAGTACGTAGTGAATATCATTACCGTGGACAGCTTCGATAATTAACTTAACTCCAATGAAACCTAGAATTATTGCTAGGCCCTTACTCAGATAAATCAATTTGGTCATTAACCCACCAAGTAGGAAGTAAAGCTGACGTAAGCCCATCAGCGCAAAAGCATTTGCAGTGAAAACTATGTATGGGTCTTTTGTTAATCCAAAGATTGCTGGAATTGAATCTAGTGCAAATACCAGGTCGGTAAATGCAATTGCAACTAATACGATTGTTAAAGGAGATGCACCTTTTTTCCTAAACCAAGTTATTAATTTACCTTCTTTCCATTCTTTCTCACCTGATTCCATAATAAGTTTGTAGGCGGTATAAAGAAGGAATGCACCGAAAATGTAAAAAACCCAGGTATACCTTGAAATTGCAGCACTACCTAGTGCAATAAATATACCTCGAAGAATAAGCGCAAGAATAATTCCAACTAAAAGTACTAATTGTTGCTTAGTTTTATCAACCTTAAATCTTGCCAAAATCAAAATAAATATAAATAAATTATCTACAGATAATGAATACTCGGTAATCCAGCCAGCAAAAAACTCTCCGCGGGCTTGAGTGGTACTCCACTCACCTAGTGAGTAGCCAAATATGATCGCTGCACTAACATAAAAAATCGTCCAAGCTGCGGCCTCTTTCATGGAGGTCTCTTTATTCCGACGAACTATGGCAAGTGCTAAGTCAAATAGCAATACTGCAAGAAGAGCTGCGATCGTAATTTCCCAGACAGTTAAACTCATTTAATTAAAAACCTTTCCAGGATTTAAAATATTATTTGGATCAAGTGAATTTTTAATCGAGCGCATAATACTAACCGCTGGCGCTCCAGTTTCAGCCTCTAAAGCCTGAATTTTCCCTGAGCCTATTCCATGTTCACCCGTGCAGGTTCCACCCATTTCAATAATTTTCATAGTTATTTCATGGGTAAGGTGGCGAACATTCTCTAATTGCTCAGGTTTTGCTGGATCGGTAACAATAAAACAGTGAAAGTTTGCATCGGCAACATGTCCTAATATTGAAAATGGATAAGGATGCTTACTTAAAATCTCATCTGCCACAGTTACAGCTTCAGCAAGTTTTGAAAGTGGTACTGCTGCATCTGTGCTAACTGCACGCATTCCAGGATTAGCAGCAATTCCAGCCCAGTAAGCATTGTGACGTGCTTGCCATAATTTTCTTCTTGCACCTTCATCTGTTGTCCACTCAAACTCAGAACCACCAAACTCTTCAACAATGGCCTTCACAGACTCTGCATCCTCTGCAACACCTTGAGGGGAGCCATGGAATTCAAAAAATAAAGTTGGAACCTCAGTCAGAGTCAGGCCATCATGGGCATTAACATTCTTAATGCACTTAGCATCTAAGAATTCACATCTTGCTATTGAAATACCAGATCTAACAATCGCAGTTGCTGCAGTTACTCCATCTGAGAGATTTTCGAATCGAACTATGGCTGCAGCCATTTTTTCTGGAATTCCAAAAATCCGAAGAGTAAGTTCTGTGATAACAGCAAGTGTGCCCTCGGAGCCAACCAATAATCTAGTTAGGTCATATCCTGCAGAAAGCTTTCTCGTCTCTCTTCCAGTTCGAATAACAGTTCCATCTGCCATCACTGCTGTTAGTGCTAAAACATTGTCCCGCATTGAACCGTATCTAACCGTGGTAGTTCCAGCAGCTCCTGTTGCGGCCATGCCACCCAATGTTGCATCAGCTCCTGGATCTACTGAGAAAAATAATCCTGAACGGGCTAACTTTTCATTTAACTCAACTCTATGCACTCCAGGTTGGACACGAACAAGTAGGTCATCAGATCGAATTTCAATAATTTTGTTCATCTGAGTTAAATCTAAAGATATGCCGCCAAATAGTGGCAAGACATGGCCTTCAAGGGATGAGCCGGCACCAAATGCAACTACCGGTATTCCTTCTTTATTGCAGTAAGCCAAAACCTTTGAAACCTCTTCAGTACTGTGTGGCATAACAACTGCCGATGGTCTAACAGGTGGAATTGCAGATTCATCTCTACCATGTTGATCTAAAATTGTTTCATTTGTTGAAACTTGACCAGTAACTAAAGTTTTTAAATGTTCAATTTGCTGAGGAGTTAAGTCAACTCTACTTTTTATCACAAGGGGAAGATTACCTGTTTTTAAGCATTTACCCCATAGTTCTTAAAAGTAACTTTGTTAAATTAATGTTACTTATCTACAAAAAAACTTAAATTTATGCGTAAATTTCAATTAGTTGCTTTAAAGTTTAACTCTGCTAAACTAGGAAAGAATTACAAACGTTTGACTAGGAGTGTGCACGCCAAACTTAGGTCTATTTGGACCCTTTGACAGTACAAAATCGCATGAAAACACAAACGCACCACAACCAAACCTTTCGTTCAGTACCAACACATTCAAAACCGCTGGATCCTGTTCGCCTTGAAAAATTATTTCAGGAACAGTTAGCACTTTATAAATCTAATCTTCGTAGCTCAAGTGAAGAGTACTTAACAGCTCTTAAAACAATTCCACTTGGCGCTCACTCATCTTTCCAATCTTTTGATCCATATCCAATCTCAATCAAGTCTGCCAAGGGCGCTTGGATGACTGATGTCGATGGTCGCAAGATGCTAGATCTCTCAATGGGCTTTGGTTCAATGCTTGCTGGCCATTTAAATCAAGAGGTTATTAAAGAGCTTAAGTCGGCGTTAGATATTGGAACTTTGTATACCGCCCCATCTCCAGATTCAAGGCTGGCAGCAGAGTTGCTCTGTCGCCGCTTCGGCATTGATCAAATCAGATTTACCAACTCAGGAACTGAGTCCACCATGTATGCAGTAAGAACTGCTCGCGCATACACCGGTAAAGAGGGAGTAGTAAAGGTGGAAGGTGGTTACCACGGAAGTGGTGATGCACTGATGGTTTCAACCAAACCTTCACTAGATAAAGCAGGACCGGCTGAGTCTCCAAACTCTGTGATCGGAAATGCTTCAGTGCCAGGTGAGTCATATGTGGTTCCTTATAACAACATTGAAGCACTTGAAAATGTCTTCCAAAAACACTCTGCAACTATTGCTTGTTTTATTGTTGAACCAGTTTTAGAAAATATCGGAATTGTTTTGCCAGATGAGGGATACCTAGAGGCAGTTCGCGCTCTATGTGATCAATACAAAATTGTTTTAATTTTTGACGAGGTAAAAACTGGATTAACAGCTGGACCACAAGGAGCCGCCCAACGTCTTGGCGTGATTCCAGATTTAATTTGTCTTGCAAAATCTATTGGTGGTGGAATACCACTTGCAGCCTTTGGTGGCAAAACTGAGTTTATGAAACCAGTTACCGATGGACGTATGCCACACCTAGGTACATTTAATGGACATATTTTAGCGATGGCTGCAGTTAAAGCTGTAGACAAGATTTGCACAACCGAAGCACTTGAAAAAGCTGAATCATTAAATATTCAAGCGCTAACTCGAATCAAAGAGATTATCGATCAATATGAATTACCAGCACACACTGTTGGCTTTGGTGTTAAGGGCTGTGTTACCTGGTCAGATAGGCCAGTTCGAAATTACCGAGATTACAAAGCAACAGATTTCCAAGTTGCAGAGCTTTCATTCTTATGGTCGCTAAACCATGGAATTATGACTCCACCAGGATTAGATGAACAATGGCTAATTTCTTTAGCGCATGGTCAAGCAGAGATTGATTTTATGGTTAATGACTTTAAGGAATTAGCAAAAACAATTCGCGGCTAATTTAGGTATTTTGTGGGAAACCTAAATTAATTCCACCATGGCTTGGATCTAACCATCTACTTGTAACAACCTTGCCACGGGTAAAGAAGTGAACACCTTCAGTTCCGTGTGCATGTGAGTCACCAAATAATGAGTTCTTCCAACCACCAAATGAGAAGTAAGCCATTGGTACTGGAATAGGAACGTTGATTCCAACCATTCCAACCTCTACCTCGTTTTGGAATCTTCGAGCTGCTCCACCATCATTGGTAAAAATCGCAGTTCCATTTCCATATTGGTGATCATTAACCATCTTTAACGCTTCGTCATAGCTCTTAACGCGAATAACGCTTAGAACTGGTCCAAAGATCTCTTCTTGGTAGATGCTCATGCTGGTCTTAACTTGATCAAACAAGGTAGGTCCAAGCCAGAAGCCATCTCCATCTACGGCAACTTTTCTGCCATCAAAAACAATCTTGGCACCCTCTTTTTCACCAGCTTCAATATATGAGGCAACCTTGTCACGGTGAACCTTAGTTACAAGTGGTCCCATATCAGCACCCTTTGTGCCATCACCGGTTTTAATCTTTGTTGCTCTTTCAGTAATTTTTTCAATTAACTTATCGGCAATTGGCTCAACTGCCACAATTGCTGAGATCGCCATACATCTTTCACCGGCAGATCCAAAGCCTGCGTTAACTGCTGCATCTGCTGCTAAATCAAGATCTGCATCTGGCAGAACGATCATGTGATTCTTAGCCCCGCCCAATGCCTGCACTCGCTTTCCAGCTTTTGTGCCATTCTCATAAACATATTTTGCAATTGGAGTTGAACCAACAAAGGAAACAGATTTAATTCCTGGATGGGTTAACAACGCATCAACTGCAACCTTGTCTCCATGAACTACGTTAAATACGCCCTCAGGTAATCCAGCCTCTTTAAGTAGTTGCGCAACCAACATGATGGCACTTGGATCTTTTTCAGATGGCTTAACAATTACTGTATTTCCGCAAGCGATCGCGATTGGGAAAAACCACATAGGTACCATCGCTGGGAAGTTAAATGGTGAAATTACTGCAACAGGTCCTAATGGCTGGCGAATTGAATAAACATCAACACCGGTTGAAACCTCTTCAGAAAAGCCACCCTTTAATAGATGTGGAATTCCACAAGCAAACTCAACAACCTCAAGACCGCGAGTAACTTCGCCATAAGCATCGCTTAAAACTTTTCCATGCTCTTTTGTGATTAGCGCAGCTAATTTTTCCTTGTTTTGATTTACTAATTCACGAAATGCAAATAGGACCTGAGTGCGCTTAGTTAATGAAGCGTGGCGCCACGTCTCAAATGCTTTAGTTGCTACATCTACGGCATGATCTACCGTCTGTGGTGTTGCAAAATTTACCTTTGCGCAGATCTGGCCAGTAGCTGGGTTATATACATCACCAGTGCGATCTGCTTTCTCAGTTGATAGTGCGCCGTTAATCCAATGTGAAATAGTTTCCATATGGCAACCATACCTGAAGGTTTTGCGGCTATGAAATTACCCCTTCCTACCAAAAAGCCCGCATAAGTGATTAGATTGGGTTAGGAAATAAGCGAGCAATTAGGGAGCAATGTGAGTACCCCAGAAAATAATCCAGACAAAGCAGCAAAGGTATTTGCCGACGATCGAGCAAATGTATTTCACTCATGGTCAGCACAGGGGCAAATCTCACCGATGACAGTAGCCGGTGGTGCCGGTTCTTATTTCTGGGATTTTACGGGAAAGAAGTACTTGGATTTTTCTTGTCAGTTAGTTTTCACAAATATTGGTCATCAGCATCCAAAGGTTATTGCAGCAATTAAAGAACAAGCAGATGTTTTAGCAACCGTTGCACCACAACATGCAAATGAAGCAAGAAATGAAGCAGCAAAGAGAATTACCGGTGTTGCCGGAGATAGTTTTAAGAAAGTTTTCTTTACAAATGGTGGTGCAGATGGAATTGAAAATGCGATAAGAATGGCCAGACTTCACACCAATAAGCACAAAGTTTTATCAACATACCGTTCTTATCATGGCAATACTGGCTCTGCAATTAATGCAACAGGAGATCCAAGAAGATTCCCAAATGAGTTTGGTTATGGACATGTGCATTTCTGGGGACCTTATCTCTATCGCACCGCATTTTGGGCAACTAACCAAGAGGAAGAGTGTCAGCGCGCACTTGAACATTTAGAGCAAACAATTATTTTTGAAGGACCAAAAACAATTGCGGCAATTTTAATTGAATCTGTGCCAGGAACTGCCGGCGTACTTGTTCCACCAGCTGGCTACCTTGATGGTTTGCGGGCACTGTGCGATAAATATGAAATTCTATGGATTGCAGATGAGGTTATGTCTGGATTTGGTAGAACTGGTAAATGGTTTGGTTTCCAACACTCAAAATCAATTCCAGATCTAATAGTTTTTGCTAAAGGAGTTACCTCAGGATATATCCCACTTGGCGGAGTAATAATCCCTGAGAAAGTTGCAAAAACTTTTGATGAAAGAGTTTTCCCTGGCGGTCTTACTTACTCTGGCCACCCAATTGCTTGCGCAACAGCGGTTGCAACCATTGATGTGATGAAGAGTGAAAAGATGGTTGAAAATGCGGCCAGCATTGGTGAAAAGATTCTTGGGCCAGGACTTAATGAATTAGCAAAGAAGCACCAAGTGATTGGTGATATCCGAGGCGCTGGAGTTTTCTGGGGCGTTGATATGGTCACGGATCGAAAAACTCGTGAACCACTTGCACCATACGGTGCATCAAGCCCAAAGATGAATGAAATTGTTGCCACATGTAAGAAGAATGGCTTAATGCCATTTAACAATTTCAATCGTATTCACATGGTGCCACCATGCAATATTTCTGAAGCAGATGCGAAGTTAGGTTTAGAACTACTCTCTAAGTCACTTACTGAAGTAGGTTTATAAAGCTTTGCATGGGAGTTTTAATCTTCGGTAGTTTAAATCTAGACATTGTTACCTATCTAGAGAGAATGCCACTACCTGGCGAGACGGTGGTAGGGGATAAGTTTGAAACTTTTCCAGGTGGTAAAGGTTTAAATCAAGCAGTTGCCGCCGCCCGCGCAGGTGGAGCAGTAGCGATGGTTGGCGTACTTGGTGATGATTCAAACTCTGAACTACTAAATAATGTAATGAATACTGAAGGCATCAGTAATGAAGGTATTAGGAAAATACAAGGCGCCTGTGGAACTGCGATCATCGAGGTTGATCACCAAGGCCAAAACAGAATTATTGTAATTGCTGGTGCTAATGCAGATTTAAAATCATCTGATCTAACCGATTCTTTAATGAATAAAGTTGCAGGTAAGCAGATATTGCTATCTCAACTTGAAAGCCCAATTCTTGAGGTTGAGGCAGCATTTAAGAAGGCCAAAGCTGCTGGTTTTTATACTCTTCTAAATCCAGCTCCTGCAAAGGTTATTAGCGATAGTTTTTACTCAGTGATTGATTTAATCATCCCAAATCAATTTGAGGCAGAGTTTTTAACACAAGTTAAAGTAGTTGATTTAGATTCAGCAATCACAGCAGGCAAAAAATTACTTGCTAAAGGTGCAAATGCTGCTCTTATAACAATGGGTGAGGATGGGGCAGTTTTAGTTGAAGAAAATAATGAAAAACTCTACAAAACCTTCAAGGTTGAAAGTATTGATAGCACAGCAGCAGGTGATGCATTTTGCGGGGCATTGGCCACCAGATTAAGCGAAGGGCTTGACTTAGATACCGCAATCCGATTCGCTACGGCTGCAGGTGCACTTTCTGTCCAACAAAAAGGTGCGACTGTATCCTTACCAAAGCGAGATGATATTTTGAAGCTAATGTCTTCAGAGAAGGAACGTTAATGCTTAAAGATGGAATTATTAATGCTCAGCTAGCATCGGTGCTGGCGCAATTTAGACATGTCAACACATTGGCAATTGTTGATGGCCCATTCCCAAGTTATCCAGGTGTTGAATTAGTAGACCTTGCATTGGTTAAAGGTTTTCCAACTATCCCTGATGTATTAGATGCCATCTTGCCGCTATTAGATTTAACAGGTCTTTATTTAGCAAATGAATTTTCTCAAAAGGTTGATTCAGCAACGGTTGCAAAGTATAAAAAACATTATGAACATGTCCCAGTAACTTTGATTCCTCATGAAGAGTTTAAAATCAAGGTAGGACAATCACTGGCAATTATTCACACAGGTGATGCAGTTCCTTATAGCAGTGTAATTTTGAAGTCAGGTTGATCTTTAATGATTAATGTTGGAATCATCGGTACAGGTGTAATGGGTGCCGGACATGCAAGATTTATTCGCGACCATATTCCAGAGGCCAAAGTTGTTGGCTTATCTGATGTTGATCTGACAAAGGTAGAAAAACTTGCCCAAGAGCTTAAAACTGTTTTAATCTCAACTTCAAACCCAGAAGAGTTAATGAATGATTCAAGAGTTGATGCAGTAATTATTGCCTCGCCAGATCCTCTGCATGTTGCTCACTTAAACCTTGCCATTGCTTCAAAGAAACCTATTTTGTGTGAAAAACCAATTGCCACAACCCTAGAAGACGCCCGAGATATCGCTTCAAAGATAAGAGCATATGAAGGACAAGCGGGAAAGAAAATGATCAATTTTGGCTTTATGCGCCGCTTTGATCCTTGCTATCAAGAGGTGCGCAGATTAATTGCAACTGGAGATTATGGCGCACCAACATTTTTTCGCACTGTAACTAGAAATGTTTCATCAACTGGTGCAACCTCAACTGGTTTATTTACCAATATTGCAATTCATGATTTCGATATCTATCGCTGGCTTTTTAAAGATGAGTGGGAATCAATTACAAGTTTTTATCCAAAACGATCATCATTGTCACCAGAGGGTCTAAATGATCCACTTATCCTGATTGGCAAGCTTAAGAGTGGTGTAACAATGGTTGGTGACATTGTTGCTTTTAATAATTATGGATTTGATTGTCGGGTTGAAATAGTTTGCGAAAAAGGATCTATTCAAATTGGAACTCATGGCGATGTTTACACCCAAGTTAACGGAGTTGGTGGCGCACCAAAGGGTGGAAAGATGGCTGAGAATTGGATGACCAGATTTGAACCTTCTTATATAGAGGAGTTAAAAGCTTGGATTAAGGAAATCTCATCCGGGGTGATAAACCCTGACTTAGCAACAGTTGAGGATGCCCTGATAGCCAATGAAATCTGTGCCATGGGGTTAGCCTCAATAAAGTAGTTGCCCTGCCCGCATGAGGTTTATAACAAAAAGTTATTTTAATCACTACCCACTTTTAACTTACCTAATACTCCTATAGGGTCGTCCGACGTGAAGATCGGCCCCAATACATTTGTGATGGGAATGTGATTCATAAATCAAATCCATAGGAGGATATTTTGAAACTAAACCGCTTTGTTAAAGTGGCACTAGTTGCAGTTGCATCATCATCATTGTTGATCGCTGGAACTACTACAAGCACAGCAGCAACTAAGAAGCTAAAGAGCATCCGTGTTGCAGCAGTTGTAAAGGGATTAGATAACCCATTCTTCATCGGTATCAAAGAAGGTATCGAAGAGACTGCACTTAAGTATGGAGTTTATGCAAATGTACAAGCAGCTCCAGGACTAAACGATGACATTGGACAAGCTAATAAGCTTGATTCTCTAGCTGGTCAAAACTATGACTGCTATATCGTAATTCCAATTTCTTCAAACAACCTGTCACAAGCTATTGGTAAGATCACCAAGAAGAAGAAGACAGTTATCAACATTGACTCTCCAGTAGATGCAGCATCACTTAAGGCTGCTGGTGGAAAGATCACTTCATTTGCAGGAACCGATAACTTCGCAGCTGGTAAGGCTGGCGGAGAGAAGATGGTTGCCGCAATTGGAGCAGGAAAGAAGATTGGTCTTATTGCAGGTCTTGCTGGAAACGTAACCAGCGCAGCACGCGTTGATGGTTTCAAGGCTGGCGCAGCTGGAGCAACATTTGTTGGTCCAGTTAACGCTGACTGGGATACAACCAAGGCACTAGATGCAGCAAACGCAATGATCACTGCCAACAAAGATCTAGCTGGTTTCTTTGCAGCTAACGATCAAATGGCACAAGGCGTAGGCAAGGCAATCAAGGCTGCTGGTCTAAAGATCCCTGTATACGGAGTTGACGGTATCGCTGATGCCCTAAACGAAGTAAAGGCTGGATCAATCACAGCAACTATTTCTCAATATCCATATGTAATGGGTCAAATGGGCGTTGAAGCATGCATCATTGCCGCACAAGGTGGCAAGGTTCCTGCACAAACAATCACTCCTTACTACATCATCGATAGCGCAAATATCACTGCTGCTCTAACAAACAAGAGCACACGTGGATATTTCCCTAACCAGACACCTCCTGGTACATACACAAACCCTTACACAAAACTAATCAAGAAGAACTAGGTTTGGCGTAAGTAAGTAAGTGAAAAAAATAAGTAAAAAATCAACTGCACCCTCATCAGAGGGTGCAGTTGACCTTAACTTTTTGGGCCGAGTGCGCTCCAAGATTCAAGACCCGTTTTTCTGGTCTGACTGGCTTGTTGTAGTCGCTTTCGTATTTGTTATTGCATTCTTTGGCGCCATTGCGCCAGCTGAGTTCCTAACACTTTGGAACCTAAATAATATTTTGGTAGCAGCCTCAATTCCTGCGATTATTGCAGTGGGCCAAACCTTCACAGTTTTAACCGCGGGCATTGACCTATCTGTTAGCTCAACCATGACCTTTGGCGCCGTGACCTTTGGGTTGGCTTTCACCAATGGTTGGCCACTTTGGCAGTGTGTATTAATTGGCACAATCGCTGGCACATTTGTTGGTCTACTAAATGGACTTATCATTGCAAAGCGAAAAATTAATGATTTTATTGTCACCCTTGGCATGCTAAGCGTTGCTTCAGGTGCCGCACTAGTTCTAAGCGATGGAAAGCCTCGTCAGGTTATTAGTGAATCACTTGCAACCCTTGCAATAGGCGATAAAGCAAATATTCCATATCTAATGATGGTTGCCTTTGTAATAGTTGTAGTTGCCCACTTTGTTTTATTCCATACTCGATTTGGTACCCACGTATTTGCAGTTGGTGGAGATCCAGAGTCTGCTCGAGCAATGGGAATCTCTGTCGTTAAAATCAAAGTAGCTGTATATGTAATCTCTGGCGCTCTTGCTGGATTTGCAGCAACACTTGCGATCTCTCGTATTGGTTCTGCTGAGCCGGCAGCAAATACCTCAATTCTTTTAAATAGCGTTGCCGCTGTGGTGTTAGGTGGCGTTAGCTTGTTTGGTGGCCGAGGAACAATATTTGGCCCATTTATTGCAGCCCTATTACTTCAATCATTATCAAATGGTTTGACCGTAATTGGTGTTGCTGCTTACTACCAATACCTATCAATTGGTTTAGTTGTGATTCTCTCAGCTGCGTTAGTAAGGACAGATAAATGACCACTAAGCCGTATGCAATTGAGTGCGTAAACATCAAGAAAGCATTTGGTAGCGTTGATGCGCTAAAGGGTGTTTCAATGTTTGCTAAACCTGGTGAAGTTACCGCAATTATTGGCGATAACGGCGCTGGTAAATCAACTTTGATTAAATGTATCTCTGGAGTTTATAACTCTGATGAGGGTGAAATTAAGATCAACGGTGAGGTTGTTGAGTTTGTTAATCCAGAAGAGTCAAGATCTTTTGGAATTGAGACGGTTTATCAAACTCTTAGCTTGATTGAAGATTTGAGTATTTGGCAAAATCTTTTCCTAAACCGTGAAATTACCAAAGGATTTGGTCCTTTCAAGATTTTGAATAAATCAAAGATGAAGGAAGAAGCGACCAAGATGCTTAAGAATCTTGATGTTTATATTCCTTCAATTAAATCTCGCACTAGGCGCTTATCTGGTGGTCAGCGACAGGCGGTTGCGATTTGCCGTGCTGCTGGCTGGGGTTCAAGTGTTGTAATTATGGATGAGCCAACTGCAGCGCTGGGTGTTAGAGAGACTGCAAAGGTTGAAGATTTGATTAAGAGAATGAAAGCTCAAGGGCTGGCCATTCTTTTGATTAGTCATAATTTTGATCAAGTTCTTCGTCTGTCAGATCAAATTTGGGTAATGCGCCAAGGAGATGTGATGGCTGGATTACGCTCTAAAGATACGTCAGGTGATGAGTTGGTAGCATTAATAACCGGAGCAAAATCAGGAAAAGGATAAAAAAATGACAACCATCCCAAATCTACTTGGCGTTCATGCACTTGTCTGGGTGGGAGGTTGGTCTAAGGATCAATGCCGCGAAGCGATTAAGAACTCCGCTGAAGCAGGTTATGGATTAATTGAAATTCCAGCACTTGATCCAAAATCAATTGATGTTGAACATACTAAGGCCACTCTAAAAGAGTTTGGCTTAAAGGGTGCTTGCTCACTTGGTCTTTCCTTTGATGCAGATATCAATAATGATGATTCTGAAATTGCCAAACGCGGTGAAGCTCGATTAATGGATGCTTTAAATGTGGTTGAACAATTAGGCGGAGATTACCTAGGCGGAGTTATCTTCAGCGCCCTTGGAAAATATAAGTTTCCACCAACAAAGAAAGCACGTGATAACGCAGTTGCCGCCCTTAAGCGCTTAGCTATTGCAGCCCAAGCAAAGGGAATCACGCTAGGACTTGAGCCAGTTAATCGCTATGAATCAAATCTTTTAAATACCGGCAGCCAAGCATTAGAGATGATCAAAGATATTGGTGAGCCAAATGTGGTTGTGCACCTGGATATCTATCACATGAATATTGAAGAGCAGGATTTAGTATCACCTGTATTAGAGGCTGGTAATAAGTTGGGTTATGTTCATATTGGTGCAAGCCACCGTGGCCCACTTGGAACTGGAAATATTGATTTTGACTCATTCTTTGGCGCCCTTGCTAAAATTGGCTACAAAGGAACTATTACCTTTGAATCATTCTCATCCACTGTTGTTGCCCCAGATCTATCTAGCACTCTTGGTATCTGGCGTAATCTATGGACAGATAATAAGTCAATGGCAAAATCTGCTCGAGAGTATATTGAAAACAAAATTGTAGCTGCGCACAAAAACTAAGCTGTAACAGTGCCAGATTTAATCAATTCACTCGACCAAGTAATAGAGCGCATAAATGCGTTTAATGCCTCTACCAATAAACGAATAATCATCGGAATTGTTGGCAAACCTGGTGCTGGAAAATCAACACTAACTGAACATATTTTAAGTAATCTTCCAAAAGGTGTTGCCACAATTGTTCCAATGGATGGCTACCACCTAAGCAATAGCCAACTTGCCCGTCTTGGATTAGCTGATCGAAAAGGGGCTCCGAATACCTTTGATTCAGAAGGGTATGTAAATCTATTGCGCAGATTAAGAAATGATATTGATAAGGATGTTTACTTCCCAGTTTTTCATCGCGAGATTGAGGAGTCCTATGCCGCCGATGGAGTGGTATTGGCTAAGACCAAAATAGTTTTAACAGAGGGCAATTACCTACTTTTAAATGAGATGGGCTGGCAAGGAGTTGCTGAGGAGTTAGATGAGATTTGGTATGTAAATATCGATGATGACTTACGGTTAGACAGATTAACTAAGAGACATCAGAAATTCGGCAAAGATGCTGATGCTGCATATGCATGGGCAAGAGGAACTGATGAGGTTAATGCAAAGATTGTAGAGGCAACTGCTTCTAAAGCAGATTACATAATCAACCTATAACTTAAAGTACCAAACAAATTACTGGTGGATGATTACTTCTCCACACAAGATAAACAATTTCAATTAAAGAGTTAAATAGTTAAGTATCTTTCACTCACCTGCGAATGGAGTAAAGATGACTAAAATTTATGTAAAGCTTCAAATCAAAATAAGAGAGTTTCTAACTGGATCAAGTAGGGGAGATGTACCAGGTTGGGTCTTGGTGGTATTAATGACCACCGCCTTAGTTACTGGCATTTGGTCAATTGCAGCTCCTAAATTAACCACAATCTTGCGCAACTCATTAGATGCGATGGGCGGTATCAGGTAAGTTGCGCAAGCTTTTATTTGCAAAGACTCGAGGGTCAGCTGAATCTTTTCTAACTTTAATTCCCCAACTATTTGTCTTTCTGGTGATGTTTCAATTGGTCTTTATGCAATTTAGCATTATGCGTGAAAGTAATTTCTCTCAAGCAGAGCTTGCAAAGGTTGCAATCAAAGGTGGCTCCATAGATTATGAACGCCATTCACTGGCAGGAGGTGGATCTGTACTACTTCTTGACCAAAGGGGAGTTATAGATAAGTTCATTGATTTTGGATTTACCTCAGGTAAAAGGGTTATTTCAATCGCAGTTGATGAGAATGAAAATAATTAGATTTCTTTCAAAATCAAACCAGGGTTCGGCTATCTCTGAGTTTTTGATCTTTACCCTGCCTTTTTTTACAATCTTTCTTATCTTTATTACTGCAATTCAAAATAAATCAGTTGCAGTTCATGAAGCAACTAACTTAGCCCGGCAGGTGGTTAGAGCATTTGTCACCAGCCCAAATGAGGAGCTTGCCAGAGTGAGAGCATTTCAAGTTATTGATATATATCAATCTAAATGGGCCCAATCAAAGGCACGGGTGAGTCAAATAAATCTAGAGATAAGTTGTAATACATACCCATGCTTTAAACCAGGAAATCAAGTAACTGCAACAATTTCCTCAGGAAGTAATTTCAAGGCATCTGCTACTGAGTATGTTGATTTATGGCGATAAAAAAACTACTTCTTGGTAAAAGCCGCGGCTCATTAATACCGCTCTCATTTAGCTTTTTTATCTTCGCCATGCTGCTCTCATTTATCTCAATTAATGTGGCATCTGCCTATGCAGTAAAAAGAGAGTTAACAAATTTGGGGGAGGCGGCGGTGAATAAATCTGCGCAATCTATTAACTTACTTGCCTACTACGCAGAGCTAAATCGTTTTTCATCAAGTAAGCATGTGCCACTTGATTGCTCAGCAGCTAATCAAAAATTTTCGCTTTTGATCTCACAGGCAAGTGTTGCTGGAAAAAAAGTTTTGATTGATTCCTTTGATTGCGGGTTATATGAAATTACGGCTCAAATATCAATCCACGGGAAATTGCCGGTGCAAATACCCTTTATTCAAATGGGTGAGTTAAATGAAGTAATAATTTCGACCAAGGTTGGCGCAAGTTCGGTATACATCCCTAATTAGATTACCCTTACCCCATGGCCGCCCGGGATTATCAAGATGAGATAGGTAAGGTTGATTTAACTCTTAAATCAATTGAACAGGTTTTAAACCTGCCTAAATTAATTGAAACAGCTGATGATTTAGAAAAGCAGGCAAGTGTGCCAAATCTTTGGGATGATCCGCAGGCAGCGCAGGTAATCACAAGTAAGTTATCTAGAGCCCAATCAACAATTAATAAGATAAATTCAATTAGATCAAGATTAGATGATATGCCGGTAATGGTTGAGTTAGCTTTGAGTGAAAGTGATAAGGCTGCTGCCTTTAAAGATGTTGATAAAGAGTTGGATGAATTAACAAAAGTTATTAATGATCTTGAAGTACAAACACTTCTAAGTGGTGAGTATGATGAACGAGATGCATTAATGACTATTCGCTCAGAGGCAGGTGGGGTTGAGGCTGCTGATTGGGCGCAAATGTTGATGCGTATGTATGTTAGATATTGCGAGCGACATAATTATAAAATTGATGTTTTAGAAACCTCATATGCTGAAGAGGCTGGAATTAAATCAACCACCTTTAGAATCTCAGCCGCCTATGCCTATGGCAGGCTTTCAGTTGAGCAAGGAACTCACCGTTTGGTTCGTATTTCACCTTTTGATTCCCAATCTCGCCGCCACACATCCTTTGCAGGTGTTGAGGTTGTGCCAGTTGTTGAACAAAGTGATCACATTGAAATTGAAGAAAAAGATTTACGAGTTGATGTTTATCGCTCCTCAGGCCCTGGCGGTCAAGGTGTTAACACCACAGATTCAGCGGTGAGAATTACTCACTTGCCATCTGGAATTGTGGTCTCTTGCCAAAATGAAAGATCACAAATTCAAAACCGTGCAACTGCAATGGCAGTTTTGCAATCAAAGTTATTAGAGCGACGCAGATTAGAAGAGCGTGCCAAAATGGATGCATTAAAGGGTGATAACTCTGGCTCTTGGGGAAATCAAATGAGATCTTATGTATTAGCTCCTTATCAAATGGTTAAGGATTTACGAACAGATTTTGAGGTTGGAAATCCATCTGCTGTCTTAGATGGTGATCTTGATGGATTTATTGAGGCTGGCATTAAATGGCGCAAAGAGCGCGAGTAATCTCACACTCAAGCGGTAATTCTCAGGTTTAAATAGCGGAAATAGCCATTAAATAACCAAATAAATGTCTTTGCTTATCTAAACTAGGATCAGTCGATTTAATTACTTGATTGAAGGGCTTTGATTTTGATTCGATTTGAGAATGTCACAAAGCTCTATCCAAGGCAAGAAAAAGCTGCCTTAGATGGAGTAAACCTTGAGATCGCAAAGGGTGAGTTTGTATTTCTAGTTGGCTTATCAGGCTCTGGTAAATCTACATTCTTAAGATTAGTTCTCAGAGAAGAAAGGCCATCAACTGGGGTAATACATGTGGCTGGTAAAGATTTAAACACTTTAGCAAACCATAAGGTGCCAGAACTTCGCAGACAGGTCGGAACAGTTTTCCAAGATTTTAGATTGTTACCAAATAAAACAGTTTCAGAAAATGTTGCCTTCACATTACATGTTCTAGGTTATTCAAATAAACAGATCAGCCGAGATGTGCCTGAGGTATTAGAGCTTGTTGGACTTGAGGAAAAGGGCGATCGAAAGCCAAGTGAGTTATCAGGAGGAGAGCAACAAAGAGTTGCGATTGCAAGAGCTTATGTTTCTCGGCCAACAATTTTGATTGCAGATGAGCCAACTGGAAACTTAGATCCTGCCACCTCAGTTGGAATTATGAAGTTACTAGATCGAATCAATCGTGAGGGAACCACAGTTGTAATGGCTACTCATGATGCTGGAATTGTGGATCAAATGCGTAAGCGAGTAATTGAATTAGAAGGTGGCCATGTAATTCGCGACCAGGCTCGTGGTGTCTATGGCTATACCGGCTAAAGCAGAGATAGAAAAGATAGGGTTAGAAGATGCGCGCTAAGTTTGTAATGAGTGAGGTGGGAATCGGCCTGCGCCGAAACCTAACCATGACCTTTGCAGTTGTTATTACCGTTGCAATCTCCCTTTCATTATTAGGTATTGGATTGCTAGCAAACTCACAGGTGCGGGTAATGAAAGATTATTGGTATGACAAAATTGAGGTATCAATATTTTTATGCGGATCTCTCTCTGAAGGACAATCTTGCGCAAAAGGTGTGATCACAGCTGATCAAAAAATTGGTATTCAAAAAGATTTAAGAGCATTGCCTGTTGTCGATGAGGTTTACTATGAATCACAAAGTGAGGCATTCAAAAGATTCCAAGAAAGATTTAAGGGCTCAGCAATTGCTCAAAATGTTACCCCTGATCAATTACCAGAATCCTTTAGAGTTAAGTTAAAAGATCCAACTAAATTTGCAGTAATTGAAAGTGCTTTTGCCGGCAGGCCCGGTGTT